>WBZP01000352.1_pt1 | contig 63212 bp, 56 predicted proteins | sample 5204301 | NCBI WGS metagenome assembly WBZP01 (sample SAMN12412401, study PRJNA552823) | activated sludge metagenome | isolation source: activated sludge from nitrification reactor of wastewater treatment plant... | place: USA: Pennsylvania | collected 2017 | reverse complement strand
CTGATCGCAATCGCTGGCTATCGCAAAGACAATGCGCGTGCTACGGTGAGCGCAGGATGCGATTGATGCATCCATTCAGAAAATGAAAGAAGAAAAAGTAAATGGCACAGGGAACTGTGAAATGGTTCAACGCCGAAAAGGGCTTTGGTTTCATCGCCCCGGACGGTGACGCGCAGGACGTGTTCGTCCACTACTCGGAGATCCAGGGCAGCGGCTTCCGGTCGCTCGAGGAGAACCAGCGCGTGGAGTTCGAGATCGGCCAGGGTGCCAAGGGCCCCCAGGCGATGCGAGTCACCGCGGTCTGATCGACCCCTACCTGCCAAGGGCTGGTGCGGCTTATGCCGTGCCAGCCCTTGTGTTTTCGGGAGTTGTCGGGCCGTCGGCCTCGCGCGCAGCCCACGCCGAGCTCTCCGCCTCGGCTGAACGGACCACCCGGTCGGCGGTCTGATATTCCGAAGTCTCTTGTTCCGCAACGGGAATCGGCATACCGCACGCCCGTCGCAACACCATCCGGGCCAGCGCCGCCCCGGTGGTGTTCGGGATGACGAGCAGGCGCGCGCATGCGGTCTTGCCCACTACGACCATCAGCCGTTGCCGACGGTCGCTCCAGCCCATCTTCGCCATGTGCCCGGTGGACATGGTGTTCAGGATCGGGGCGCCCGCGGTGGCCGACCAGTTGATGTTGATATCGACGACCTCGCCGAGCACCGGATGCAAAGACTCGATGAGCTCGGGCAGTTCCCGGGCGACCGAGCCGGTGTGCGGCCACCAGGCCCCGTCGATGTCGGAGCCCAGTGCGGGGCACAACGTCAGGCGTACCGGGCTGGCGGTGCGACGCCCACCGCGCAGGCCGTTCATGACGAGTGGCCGTGCTGCTGGTGGTCGTCGCGGTCGGAAAACACCGGGTGCTGCACCGGCTCGTCGGACTTCGCCGCGGGCGAGTACTCGACGGCTTCGGGGCGCTGGGAGAACAGGTCGGAGTGTTCCATTCGGAACTCCTTAGGTATTGCAGGGTCGACCGGAACGAGTGCGGGTCGAATCGGAGGCTGATCGTGAGAAGGAATGCGGCGATGACAAACCGTCACCGCGAACGCGATCTACCTGCGTCAAGGCTACACCGGCAGGGGTTGGCCACCGCGAAGGACCCGGCATGTGATCATTGACGCCGTGAGCACGTGGGACGACACCTCGGAGTCGGTGGACTACAGCGTCGAGGACGACAACCAACTCCAGCCGGAGGACACCCTGATCGATCGGGGTGTCGACGACATCCTCGACGAGGGCATCTCGCCGCCGGAGCGGCCGTACGCCAAGACCGTCCTCGACCACCCCGGCAAGGAGACCCTCGACGAGCTGCTGGCCGAGGAGGAGCCCGACCCGGTGTCGCGGCTGAACAACGTGCTCGACGAGCTCGAGCAGCAGCGCTCCGACGACGCCGAGCGCGAGGCCGAGTTCCCCGAGCACGACGAGGTCGGCCGCGCCCGGTCCGGGCGGCTGGTGGCCCCGGACGCCGGCTTCGGACCGGACCACGAGTCGGAGATGTGGGCCAGCGACGTCGGCATCGACGGCGGCGCGGCGTCCGCCGAGGAGGCCGCCATGCACATCATCGAGGACGAGGATTAAGCGAATCCGCTGTTACATGTAACATCGGATTCATGACTGATCCTGACGTTGGCAAGCGGGTCGCCGACCACCGCGCCCGCCTGCGCGAACAGGGACTTCGGCCGCTTCAGATCTGGGTCCCCGACACCCGGGCCGCCGAGTTCGCGGCCGAGGCCCATCGTCAGTCACTCCTGGCCGCCACCAGCAGTACCGCCGAGGACGATCAAGCCTTCGTCGATGCGATCTCAGCCCTGAACGGCGACGATTTCGACGCCCAATGAGGCGCGGTGAGCTCTGGACCGCCGCGGCGGGGCAGGGCTATGCGGGTAAGACTCGGCCTGTCCTCATCGTCCAAGACGACCGCTTCGACGCCACCGACTCCGTCACGGTCTGCCCCCTGACCACCACCACGGTTGCCGTCCCGCTGCTGCGAATCCCCTTGCAGCCGAACAAAACCAATGGCCTGACCACCCCCAGCAGCATCATGATCGACAAGATCAGCACGGTTCGTCGGTCCAGGCTCGGCCAACGCATCGGCAAGGTGTCGACCACCGAGATGCTTCAACTCGAGCGCGGAATACTGGTCTTCCTCGGCATGACCGGTTGAGTGCGGACCTGCACCTAGTTGCTGGGCACCCAGTTGCCGTGGAAGCCGGCCGGGACCCGGTGCGGCAGCTTGACGGTGGCGACGTCCTCCAGCGTCTGCGCATCGATGATCGCCAGCTCGCTGCGATCAGTCGCCGCGTCGTACACGTAGCCCATCAGTACCCCGTCATCCTCGGCGGCATCGGCGGAGCGCGGGTGAAACACGAACTCGCCCGCGATCTTTCCGGCCCCGAACGAGCGGGTGACGGAGCCGTTACCGACGAAGTCGTGCTTGTGCAGCCCGTCGGTGCCGTCGAAGTCATCGGTGACGGCGGGTGCATAGCCGTAGCGATGGCGCTTACCCACCAGTCGTTCGTCCACGCGGGGGAACTCCTGACCCCGGTCGTCGATCCGGGATTCCCGGACCTTGCCATCGGCGAGGTCGACCACCCAGCGGTCCAGCGTGGGACGTCCCTCGTTCGGCCCCAGACGCTCGGTGTCGAACATCCTCGGATGCCGCACCACATCCAGAACGATGGTGTCGCCGTCGTCGTAGGCGTTCATCGGGTGGAAGACGTAGCAGGGCTCGACGTCGAACCAGCGGACGTCGGCGTCCCCACCGGCGCGCGGCATGACTCCCACGCGAGCCGGGTAGCTCGGGTCCCACTTGTAGATGAACCTGCGGTCGCGGTCCTTCGGCTTGGACTGGCGCGCCATGATCGGATCGGGGATGCGAACCCGACCGACCAGCGCCGACAACATCAGCCGGGCCGGCAGGCGCAGCGGCTTGGGCATCGTCATCTCGGCGGTGAGCGCCGGGTCGAAGGTCACCGGCAGGTCGTAGAACACGACATGCTTCTCGGTCAGGGAGAAGTCGTGCATCATCGGGCTGCCGTGCACGGTGATGTCGACGGTGCGTTTGGCCCGGCCGTCCACCCCGATCACCGAGTACTGCACAGTGTTGCCGCGCTCGATGCCGTAGGTAACGGCATGCAGCTCACCAGTTTCCGGATCCCGCTTCGGATGCGCACTGTAACCGCCGGGCAGTGTGCCGCAGAAGTCCCACACCCCGACGGTGTCCAGCTCGTCGGTGAGTTCGTATTGGGCCACACCGGCTTCGATCAACGCCAAGGTCTTCCCGGCATGGCCGATCACGTTCGTGTTGGCGCTCATCGTGGAGAGCTTGAACTGACCCTCGGGTTCGGGCTCGCCCAGCGCCCGGCATGTCTGCGGTCCGCGGACGAACCGGTTGCGGTACCACTCGGCCTTGCCGTCGCGCAGACGCAGGCCGTGCACCATGCCGTCGCCCATGAACCAGTGGTAGCGCTCGGGATCGATGTCACCGATCGGGTTCGGACCGGTCCGCAGGTAGCGCCCGTCCAGGTAGTCCGGGAGCTCGCCGACGACGTCGAGATCGGTGAGGGTGTATTCCCTGGCCAGCGGGGCGTACGCGCCCTCGAGGTAGCGGTTCGTCATCAGCCGATCCCTTCTATAACAGTGTTATGAGTGATCTGTATAACACCGTTATGGCAGGATGGCAAGAGTGAGCACACCCCGGGACGAACTGGTCGACGCCGCAGTCGACCTGCTGACGCGCGACGGCGCCAAGGCGCTGAGCGTCCGCAAGCTGGCCGCGGCGGTGGGCACCTCGACCATGGCGGTCTACACCCACTTCGGCAATATGGCCGGCCTGCTCGAGGCGCTGACCGACGAGGCGACCAGCCGGCTCACCGAGGCCGTCACCCACGTTCCGCACACCGACGATCCCGTGGCCGAGTTCTTCGTGGTCGGCCTGGCCTACTACCGGTTCGCGATGGCGAACCCGCAACGCTACGAACTGATCATGGGCACCGCCTCAACCCCGCAGCCCCTGCTCGACATCCGCACCGACGTCACGGTCACCGGCCGCCCCACCGACCGGGCCGACCGGTCGGCGTCCTACGACGTCCTGCACGGCGTGGTGCAGCGGATGATCGCGGCGGGCCGGATCCGCGATGACGGCGACCTGGCCGTGACCGCACGGCTGTGGACCATCTGCCACGGCGCGGTCAGCCTGGAGTTGGCCGGCTACTTCGGCCACGAGGGCCACGGGCTCACCGAGGTGCTCGGGCCGCTGGCCGTCGACGCGATCGTCGGGATGGGCGACGAACGGGAGAAGACCATGCGGTCGCTGGCCACCGCGATGGAACTCACCGGCGCGCAAATGGATTTGTGAGCTCTCGATCCGCTCAGATCCGGGCGACCAACGCGTCGACCACCCGCCCGTGTCCACGGAGGGTCAGCGCTTGTGGGGTGGCATCACTCATCAGGTCGTCGGCCACACCGGAGGTGACGATGAGTTCACCGCCGGCGGCGTGTTGTTGCATGCGCGCGGCCACGTTGACCGGATCGCCGAGCGCGGTGAAGTCGACCACCGCATCACCGACGTTGCCCACGTAGGCCTCTCCCGCGTTGACCGACACCCCCACCGAAAGCCACGGCCCTTCGGTGCTGCCGCAGCCCACCGCCTCGAGCAGCTCACGGCCAGCCCGCACGGCACGGCGGCGGTAGTCCGGGCCGCTGACACCGCGGACGAAGAATGCCATCACCTCGTCGCCGATGAGCTTGTCGATCACCGCGTCGTGGTGCAGCAGCACCCTCGTCGCGGTCGCGTAGAAGCGGTTGAGCAGCGCGGCGAAATCGACGGCCGAGGCGTGCTCGCCGAGTGCGGTGGAGCCGCGGACGTCGGCGAACAGCACAGCGATGTCGACCTGCGCGCCGCCGGGCGGCAGTGCGTCACAACAGCGGCTGCACAGCGTCGGGTTCTTGCGTGACGGGCTGAATCCGGCGACGCTCAGCAGACGACCCGCCGGGCCACCGAACGGGTTGTTGCACACCTTGCATCGCGGCGCGGAGGGCAGGTAGCGAAACAGCCTGCGCGCCCGGACAAGTGAGGCATGACCGTCGGTCAGCACCTTCTGCCAGGTATCGACCGCATCGATGTCGGCGCGCTGCGGCGCCGTGACGTCAACCATGCCTCGAATCGTCCGCCCCAAAGCCATGGCGCCGCATGGGGCATCGGCCCCATCTGATTTCCGACTGTCACGCCCCCGGGGCGCTGTCGGCCGGGCGGCTCAGGACGCCGTCCCTCTTCGGAGCAGTTCGTAGTTAACGCCGAGCGCGCGGTAGGTCGGCTCGGCTCGTCGGTCGCAGGTGATGAGCGGAAGTCCGTGCTCGCGGGCGGCGGCGGCGACGAGGCCGTCATACACGGCCCCGCCCGTCAGGCCCGCGGCGGCGAACTCCCGCAGCAGCTCACCGGCATCGGTAGCCGACAGGAATCGGGATGCCGGAAAGTTGTTGGCCTCCAGTCGCAATGCGGCCGCTGGACTGAGCCGCTGGGGCGGCGGCAACCGGGTGAGCACTGAAAAAAGCTCCACCGCGGCATGCCCGGACATCCCCCGATGGCAGGGCAGAAGGCGGTCGCGGGCCGCGCGATGGAACGGGTTCCCGCGCTGCACCAACGCGAGCGCCGCGCTGGTGTCGACGAGAACGTGCTCAGCGCTGGTCGGCAAGCCGCAACTCCCGGACCGCGTCTTCGTCGAGCTCCGGCCCGCCGGCCGGAAGGAGCAACAGCCCGTCGGCCTCGACGAGCTCGTCGGCGGCGACGCTCTCGATCCGGATCGCGGCGCCGTCGAGGGAGATCTCGACCTCCCCGGCAGTGATACCGACCTGGTCACGCAGCGATTTGGGGATCACCAGGCGGCCGGCCTTATCAATGGTAGTACGCATACCATTAGATTACCATTGCGATGGTATCGGTTAGGCGGTCGATCCGCACGCCAAGCCTGTCGGCATCGAGCGCTTATCGCGTATCACGACCCGAGTGCGTCAGACAGATTCCGTCGCTGTGGCGGCACGGTTCGGGGACGGGAAGTGTCCCCTCTCGTCTCCTTTTCTCCGACGCCGCTGTCAGGTGCAGCCACTTGTACTCTTCGCGCTGCATCTTCTTGGCCATGCTGAGCGGCATATAGGGGTTGCCGCGCCTGGCCCGTTGATACGCCAGGATCTCGTCGTCGGTCATCGCGGCCAACTGTTCGCGGTTCACCATTGAATTACTCCCGTCATTGATCAGTGGCGGTCAACCACTGGCCCGGGCCTTCTCCGAAAAGCACCGTGCCGGGTAGCGCGGTTGCCGTTCGCTCGCGTTCGGAGGCGTATGAGCGAATCTCTTGGCCTGGAGGAAGTATACCGACGGCACCGACAACAAGCACCGACAACGATCCGACGCCCCACCCGTTGGCCAGCCGCCCAGCGGGCCCGGGCCTAAGGTGGAGTCCATGGCAGAACAGACCGCGGCCGTCATCCCGTCGCATCCGCCCGAGCCGGTCATGAAGGTGATGAATTCGCTGTTGCGGCGCCTTTTGGGCACCCCGCTGGGTAAACCGCTGAAGGACTTCATGGTGCTGAACTTCGCCGGGCGCAAGTCGGGGCGGCAGTTCTCGATCCCGGTGAGCGCGCATGTCATCGGCGGCCAGCTCTACGCGCTGGCCAACGCGGGGTGGAAGGTGAACTTCCGTGGCGGTGCACCCGCGCAGGTCGTCCATGCCGGCAAAACGACCGCTATGCGTGGCGAGCTGATCGAGGACCCGGACGTGATCGCTGATCTGTTCCACCGCGCAGCGACGGGCTACGGGGCGAGCAAAGCGCAGCGGAACATGGGGCTGAAGTTCCGCGATCCCCGCGTGCCGTCGCTGGAGGAGTTCCGCGAGGCGGTCGTCGAAAACAATCTTGTGGCAATCCGTTTCACGCCGACCTGAAGCTCACAGCCCCCCGCGATCAGCGCGAAGACTGGTCGTCACGCACCGCGAGGACGGGCCAGGAGTGCGGCACACCCTTGAGGTGGTGGCTGCCCCGGTCATCGAACTCGATTCTGGACCCGAGAACGAGAGCCGGGATAGCGCCCGACACCAGGACTTCACTCGGCTCGGCAAGCCCCATGATGCGCGCCGCGATGTGTACCGCGATGCCGTGCACGTCGCCGTCGGTCACCTCGACCTCGCCAGTGTGCAGGCCGGCGCGGATACTCAGGCCGACGTCTTGGACCGCGTCGCGGATGGCGCACGCGCATTCGATCGCCCGCGCGGGCCCGTCGAACGTCGCCAATGCTCCGTCACCGGTGAACTTCACGACAGACCCGCGGGCGCTGGCGACATGGCGCTCCACGATGCGGTCGTGGGCGTCGAGCACCGTCGCCCACGCCTGATCCCCCAAAGCCGTTGCGCGCTCGGTGGATCCGACGATGTCGGTGAACAAGACGGTGGACAGGACGCGATTGGTGGGAGCCGCCCGACGGCTTCCGGTGATGAACGGCTCGATCTCGTCGAGCACCCGGTCGGCGTCACCGGCGAACCACACATGGTCGTCCCCGTCGAACTCCACCAGGCGCGCGTTCGGGATGTGTTCGGCGACATGCTGTGCGTGTTGGGCGACGACATGGCGGTCTCCGCGCCGGTGCAGGACGAGGGTGGGCGCCTGGATGCTCTCGAGCACGGGCCGAAGGTCGGTGTGCAAGAAGAGGTCCAGGATCTCCTTGAAGTAGCCGGGTCCGCCGGCCAACCGCTCGGCGCGGGCCCACCACCGCTTCTTGGCGACATCGTTCGCCCAACTCGGCGCCAGACGGTCGACCACCGCACCGGTACCGACGGTGTCCAGGTAGCCGTCGAGGTATTTGCGAAGAGTCGCCTCGGGCATGCCGAACGGGTGGTCGGCGGCTCGCTCGAAACGGGCGAAGGGGGCCCACAGCACCAGCGAACGCACCCACTCCGGGCGGGTGGCGCTCAGGAGCATGGCCGGAAGCGCCGACTCGGCCATAGCGAAAACCGACACGCACTCGCTGCTGGCGGCCTCCAGGACAGCGCCCAGGCCATCGGTCCACGACTGCATCGCGGCGCGGGCGCTGATCGGAACCGCATCGGAGCTACCCATCCCGAGGAGATCGGTGGCGATCAGCCGACCGAACGAGGCCAGCCGGCGCAGATGCCTGGCGACGGTGGGCTCATCCCACAGCAGGTCGATCGGATAGGTGGCGGTCGGCACGAACAGGACGTCGGGTTCACCGTCCCCGACGACCTGATAGGCGAGGTGGACGTCGCCGTCCCGCGCATAGACGGTGTCGGGCGCAGCCACCATTTCTTCAGCATGCCACCGGTGGTCATGGACGGCGACGCGGATTCTGAGCCAGGTTCACCCCGGCCCAACCTCACACCCCGACCGCAACCTCCAGATCCTTCAGCGAGGTCTCCAGGTGGCCGAGCAGCCGCTGCAGGTGCGGCACCGCCCGCCGGCAGCCGACCAGCCCGAAGTCCAGGCTGTCGGCACTGGTCGCCAGGGTGATGTTGAGCGCCTGCCCGTCGACCACCATCGACATCGGGTAGTTGCCGTCCAGCCGGGCGCCGTTGCGGTACAAGGGATGCTGCACGCCGGGCACGTTGGAGATGCATAGGTTGAACGACGGCGGGGTGGCCGCGCCCAGCCCGGGCAGCGTGCTCAGCAGCGTCGGGCCCAACGTGGTCGAGAGCCCCACCGCGATGGCCTGGGCCCGCGGCAGCTGGGACAGCACGGTCTTGTTATCGCGCATCGAGGCCTGGATGACGGCCAGCCGCTGGGCCGGGTCGTCGACGTTGGTGGCCAGGTTGCACAGCACGGCCGAGGCGACGTTGCCGCCGTCGGCGTCCTTGGCGGTGCGCAGATTCACCGGCACCATGGCGATCAGCGGGGCGTCGGGCATGGCGTTGTTCTCGGTGAGATAACCCTTCAGCGCACCGGAGCACATGGCGAGCACGACGTCGTTGACGGTCGCGCCGGCGGCGTTCTTGACCGCCTTGATCCGGTCCAGCGACCAGGACTGCGCGGCGCAGCGGCGGGCGCCGCCAATCGGCACGTTGAGCATGGTGCGCGGCGCCCGGAACGGCATGGTCAGCTGCTGCTCAACCAGCGCTGCCCGGCCGAGCTGCACCGTCGAGGAGGCATACCGGCCCGCGGATTGCACTGCGCCGGTGAGCTTCTGCAGCCGCCCACCGCTCTTGGCGTCGGCCGCGGCGGCGCGCGGCGGCAGCGACCACGGGGCCTGCACCTCAACCGAATCCGCGTCCGGGCTCAGCGAGCCCTGCAGCAGGTTCAGCGCGGAGATCCCGTCGACCACACCGTGGTGCATCTTGGTGTAGATGGCGAAGCGGCCGTCGTTGAGGCCCTCGATGAGGTGCATCTCCCACAGCGGGCGGTGCCGGTCCAGCAGGGTGCCATGCAGCCGGCCGGTGAGCTCGAGCAGCTCGCGCACCCGGCCCGGGGCGGGCAGCGCCGAGCGGCGTACGTGGTAGTCCAGGTCGACGTCCTCGTCGTAGGTCCACGCCACGTTGGTGATGCCGCCCAGCGCCGACGAGGGGCGCTTGCGGAAGGTGGGCGTCAGGTCCTGCTGGGCGCGCATGGCCTCGTAGGTCTCACGCACGAACTCCGGCCCGGCGTCCGCGGGCGGGGTGAACAGCTGCAGCCCCGCCACGTGCAGCGGGTGCTCACGGGACTCGGCGAGCAGGAAGGTCGAGTCGATGGGCGAGATGAGTTGCATCGGATTTCCTTGTCATGTCGGCTCTGGCGTTGAGAGCAAATTACGGTTCGGCGGCCGCCGCCGTCCCGTGCCGCCGTGCCAACGTCGAGCGCGGCCATTGTGACGAGGTGACAATCGGACTAGATTCCGGCCATGAGCCTGCAATGGCCGGACGGCGCGGACGCCGGCGCCGAGCAGGTGTGGCAGCGGGTGCTGGTGCCGATCGCCGCCGAGATGCGCGCCGGTGCCGGTGAGCTGGCCGCGACGGCGGTCGCGCGGATGCGCACCGAGTTGCCGGCGCTGTTTCCCGACCAGCAGATGGTGACCGAACACCTGGTCAGCACCGAGGCCAGCCTGCGGCAAGTGGCGCAGGTCATCGAGGCCGGCGCCGACCCGCGCAAGGTGGACCTGCCACCGTCGACGACGGCGATCGCCCGGGCGGCCGCGCAGCGGCAGGCGCCGCTGGCCGATCTGATGCGGTTCTACCGGCTGGCCCAGGAGCTGGTGTGGCAGTGGATGCACGCCCGGATCGTCGCCGCCGAACCCGGCCCGGCCGATCTGGCCAAGGCGATCGAGCTGGCCACCGGCTGGATCTTCGGCTACGTCGATGGCGCGCTGGTGCGTGCCGAGCAGGCCTACGAGTCCGAGCGGGAGACATGGTTGCGGGGCGCGGCCGCGGCCCGGGCGACGGCCGTCGACGACATCGTCGCCGGGCGGGAACGCGACGGGCACCGGGCGTCGGTCCGGCTGCGCTACGACGTGAACCGCCGGCACGTCGGGGTGCTGGCCTGGGTCGATGAGGTTCCGACTGGCGGTGACGCGCAGGCGCTGCTCGGGAGCGTCATCGCCGATTTCGCGGCCGCCGCCGGCGCGGACAGCCATCTGGTGCATCCGGTGGGGTCGCTGGCGGTGGCGGGGTGGGTCAGCCGCCGGGAGCCGTTCACCGAAACGCCGGTCGACGCTCCCCCGCAGCCGGGCGTCCGGCTGGCTTTGGGGGCTCCCGGCGCGGGGCTGACCGGCTTTCGCGACACGCACCTGCAGGCCGCGCACGCGCGGCGGGTGGCGGCGCTCATCGGGCCGGGCGGCGACCGAGTGACACACTATCGCGAGGTCGCGGTGGCCGCGCTGGCCAGCGCCGACACCGAGCACGCGGCGTCGTTCGTGACGCGGGTGCTGGGTCCGCTGGCCGCCCCCGACGAGGACACCGTGCGGGTGGCGACCACGCTGGCGGTCTATCTGCAGGAGAACCGCAGCCGGGCCCGGACGGCGAAGCGGCTGATCGTGCACCCCAACACCGTGAGCTACCGGGTCAACCAGGCCGAACAGATCCTGGGCCGCAGCATCGACACCGACGTCCTGGAGCTCTCGGTGGCACTGGCGCTGCTGCCGACACTGCCGGGGCTGGCGCAGCAGCACGCAACCGGACTGTGACGGCGTCACAAACGCCGATCGCAACGTTGTCACCGCGGGCCGAGTGCGGAAGGGGCCGGCTCTCCTAACTTTGGTGCTACGCCGCAAGCGCGGCAGCAAAGACCGAAACAAGGAGAAATCATGCAGACCGCACCCGAACTCGACGTCAACTACATGGCCGGCGACGACAACCCGTGGATCCCGTTCACCCCACTGAGCGACAAGGTCCACCTGAAGTACTGGAAGATCGACCCGGTGCGCGCCGAGATCGTCGTCTCGATGCGCTTCGACGCCGGACTGCTGCTGCCGCCGCACTACCACACCGGAATCGTGATCGGGCACACCGTGAAGGGCGCCTGGCGCTACATCGAGAACAACTGGATCTCGCGCGCCGGGGACACGGTCTACGAGGTGGCCGGCTCGTCGCACACCCCGGAGAGCATGGACGACAGCGAGGTGTTCTTCGTCATCGTCGGCGAGCTGCTGTTCTTCGATGCAGGCGGCAAGACCGTGCTGTGGCAGGAGAACCACAAGACCTCACTCGAGCGCTACAACAACTACTGCGAGGCCAATGGCATCACGGCGCGGGACCTGACGGACTGGAGCGAGTAGCCACTGCGCGCGGGCCGCGACAGGGACGAGTCGGCCGGCGCGACGGGGGCAACACCGGGGGCGGTGGACCGGAAGGGTCTGCCGCCCTCGGTTGTTCTGGCCAGAGCGCGGATGTGGCTTTAGGGCTATGAGAACGGCAGAACAAGTCGCGGCGTTTGTTCCGCAGCTTCCGACCGAACCGCAGGCGGCTGATGAACTCGCTTATGACGCGCTTGTTGCGCACGTCGGCCGCGCGTGGCGCGCGCAAGAAGTCCGCCCGCGGCCGAGTCTGAATACAGACACCGGAGACTTACTGCAAATGACCTGCCCGCAAATGCTTCCGGCGCAGGCCTAAGTCGCGCCCAACAGAAGGCGGGCGCCGACCGTACTCGTGTCGCGGATTGCGACGCCTAGGTCCGGCATTCCTGGCGTCATACGTTGCTCTGGCACGTCGATCCGGACCGCCTGCCAGTCGACCACCCCGGGTATCGAGTCTGTGGGCGCCACTCTTTCGATCCACGGGGACTCGATCGTACTGATGGTTTCGATCATCATTTCAGAGTTGAGTCGAAGGAAAACGAGTCTCCACCAGGGATCTCGGGCCATCGTGTCATATTCATGCCGACTGAGATACAGGACATTTTGGTTCGTCCGAGTCGTCGTCTTCACTTCAATGTTCAATAGCGCTGTACCGCGTAGCATTATGTCGAAGCCATAGCCGTCGGAGAGTGCTGCCACATGGTCAACATGGCAACTGGTGCAGGACCGCAACAACTCGACAAGCTGCAGCTCACCGGCATCACCAGTCCGTTTCCGGATAGCGGTATCGACCAGCGCATGGTGGTGACGGACCAACGCAAATGCTTCGTCCTCGCCGAGCCCACAGATATCAGCGATCTCAACGGCATCCAAGGGCAGTTCCGCGGGGGTCGCAATGATCTGATCCGCGTCGGGAAACCACAACGCATCTGAGATCGCCGCTTCGAATACCTTTACTCGTCGGCTCGACCCATCTATAGGCTGCGCCGTTGAAAAGAGCTGATGCTGCAGGAGCCACTGCCGTGCGGAGTAGTAGTGCGAGGGCGCCAGGTCGGAATACTTAGCGGAATTGGTGAAGATCGCCAAACAGCGCTCCGGTGAATTAACCAGTAGTAGATCAAGCCACCTGAGCGCGGCAAGCAGCACAGAGCTATGTGGGATTGGCACGGAGATATCCCAGGATGGCCTGGAGATCATCGTTATCGATGCCACCGCCGATGGCGGGCTCGTCGTCAAGGTCCGCGAGGCGCTGAACGGCCGGATCGTCGAGGATTCGGCCCATGAACTCGAGCTTTGTTTGCAGCCGCTGCGATACGACCTCGTCGATCGTGCGCTCGCTCACCAAGACGGTGATCCGGGTCTCTACCTCCGGCGGCAGTCCCAAGCGGTGAATCCGGTCGAGGCTCTGGAGATACTTGCCGGCAGCGAAGTCGCGGTCGACGTATACCGCGTCATGGCACTCGCGATGAAGGCTGATCCCTTCGCCGAGTGTCGCCGGATTCGACAGTAGGACAAAACAACCCGAGTCTGGGCGTCGAAATCGCGCTATCTCTAGCTCGCGGTCCACAGTGCCCCCATGAACCACTGCCGGTGAGTACTCGCGTAGAAGCTCAGCCAGCGTGTTCAGGCTTCTAATGAAGGTCGACCAGACGAGGGTTTTGCGCCCCTGCTCGGCGTTCATAGCAACGATCGCTATGGCTTCCTTGTACTTCGGCGACATCTCGTAACTGGGCAAATCTCGCATGAGCGAATCGAGGTCCGACCCTGGCTGAGGGACGAGCGGCGGTACCTGGTAGGCGAGCGGGTCATAGCGGGTTGTTCCGACTGCGAGAAGCGCAGGCGTCGTAGCCGCCATTAAGAGGTAGATGATGATCCGTCCGAGCTGTTGAAAGTCTGTTGACGCAGTGGCCGCCCGCGCCGAATATTGGCCGACGAGTGCGTCGTATATCTCACGATGAACCGGCGGCAGGCTGAGAGTGCGCTGGGTGGTGATTGGGTCGGGGATGGCGAGTTCGCGTTTAGTTGTTCGGGTAAACAGCGGCTTAAGGACTCGACTCGCATAGGATAAGTCACCACCTGCAACAGCACGTGTCACTACTTGCCGTCCTTGGCCCGGCCAGACAAAGGCGAGCAGACTCTCGAGGTCTCGCGCTCCGTTGGGTGCAGGAGTCCCAGTAAGTATCAAGCGTCTGCGGGCGAAGGGCGCCAACATCAGACAGGCGCTGCCGTAAACCCCCTCAGTACCACGCTTCATACGATGTGCCTCATCAAGCACGACCAAAGCTCGGTTTTGCCTGAGCCAACTAATGATCTCCGGCAGTGCATTCTGGAGGCGCTCGTAGTTCAGGATCAGTGCGTCAAGCCCTGCGGGAATCGCACCGCCGTAGATTTGCATCTCAAGCGGCGGAGAGAAACTTTCGGAGTTCTCGGTCTGCCAAGCCTCGTAACTTGATTTCGGTCCAACTACTAGCAACTTATTTGCGTCGCCTGATGCCCGCATCGCGGAGAACACTGCGAGTGCAACACGCGTCTTGCCGGCGCCGGGCACCGAAAAATTTGCGCCGTGACGCAAAGACAAGATGTGTGCGATGTCGCGAAGTTGGAAGTCCGTCAGTGGCGCAACCCAATTCGCGTCGAGAAGGGATGTGACCGAGTCGGCATCGATCTCCGAGAGCTGGACCCCCGCCTCATCGTCTAGGCGCGCCGCCGCGGTCTGAGAGTCGTTGAAGACATCTTGAACAAGCGCCGCCAGAATCGGGTCCCACTTGACACCGTCGGGATCGGGCCATGATGCGAGTGCGCCCAGATTCATCAATAGATCGTCAAGATCAACGTCGAGCGTCCCGGGGGTGGGCTGGCGTGCGCTTGCGTAGCGAGTTCCCAACCGCCGAAGGTCGGGGGTATTGGCCTCCGCTGCAATCAAACGCACTCGACCCGGAGCATCACCGAGTACTAGCTCAAGGCTAGGTGTCACTGAGATCGCCAGTTGACGTCGAAGCGGCGGCGAGGAGCCACGCTACCCCGCCACCTGGCTCGGAGAAGGTTTTAGCTGCCTGCTTGGCGAGTGCCTGTATCGCTTTACGTAGTTCAATGGCAGCATCGTCGAACGCATCCTCATCGACTGCCCCGGTCGCGCGTGCGTCGGCCAGATCCTTGACGCAGAGCATGATGTCGTCGACCGCATCAGATAGCCGTTCCGGCGCCGCAAGTTTCCGCTTCTGAAGCCGCGCCGCGCGGCCGGCCGGTTCCAGCGCTCTGTCTGCCGCATCCTTCGCTGCTGTGATCCGAGCAGCCGCTTCTGTAAGGGCTTGCGGGTCCGCCGTCTTGCTTATCGTGATCGCGCTAGCCCTAAGCAGATCGTCGGCGAACTTTCGCGCCTTCTCCTCGGTCGGCGTCGTGCTCGCCGCAAGCTTGACTCCTGGAAGTCCCGGTACAGAGACAGGCTCTGTACTTCCACCGACCTGCGGGATGAGCTCTGGGGGAAGCTTTGAAGTTAGATACTCGTCGAAGAAGTTGCTTTCCGCGAGCCGCAAGTCGGTCTTTGAGAAGCCCAGAATGAGCAGGGCAAGCCGCGTCTGCTTCAAAGTTTCAGCCGCGCTGGGATCATTAGCTGCGAGCTTGTTGTAGAGCCGGTAAAGCTCGTGCAGCTTCTCCTTGTGGTCTTCAAAGTCAATTAAGCGAAGGCATGACCCTTCGCTCCCACGGCTGCGTTCGATCGCTTCCATGATGGTTGCGTAAACCCATCGATCCTTCTCAAGAGTCTTCGCCTTGATATGAAACTGTCTGGCGATATCTTCTGGAGCACGCCCCCGCTCAAGCTGCTCGTTGATGGCCAGCAATTGGTTGATGTACGAGTAGTCGCGTCGGAATTCCTTCCGAAGCTGAAGGGATAGCTCTACCTCGTTGATGTCGTCCCAAGTCGCCGATTCGGGGAGAACTGCGACGCGGATATGCGGCTCAGTGAGTTCACGGAGCGCAGCACAGCGGGTATTCCCGTTAACAAGGACACCCTCAACGGTGATTAGCCCTGGATCTTTCTGCCCGAACTTCTCCAAATTGTCCCGCAGTGCGATGAAATCCGGATCCACGCGGTCGGGCGCCGACGGCAGACATTTGAGCAGGTAGTCGAGGTATCCCTGCGCTTTCTCACTCCACGGATTCGTCTGCAGCTCAAGATCGAGTTCAGGGTTGAGGGTCCGCTGAGCACGAATCCGATGAGTGTCGGGGTTATACAGCAACGAGAGCGTGGGCATCGATATCACGGGTAGGTGCTTCGTTCCGCCGCGCCACTCAACGGTCAGGCGCTCCCCATCGCTCTCCGCTGCATCTTTCAGCCGCGCGGCAACCATCTCCTTGATGGCGTCGCGCTCGGGTGGCAGTGCATAGTTCACTGGGTCCTCCGCTGGTCGTCGGTTCCAACACTCGAAGCTATTTTGGCAGAGTTGTACGACAGACCACAGGAACGTGGACATGTGGTGGAGTTGCGTGACAGCGGCATGTGAGGATGAATCCATGCAGACACCGAGACACGAAGACGCTGACTTCCTGAAGGCCGGCACGATGGTCCGGGGCGCTCTCTGGCTGGTCAACGAAGTTGGGGTTGGCAACACCTTTACCAAGGAGCAGCTACGCCAGGCTTTTCCGGGTATTTCTCAAATCGATCGACGAATCCGGGACCTTCGCGACTACGGCTGGGTTATCCGCAGCAACACGGAAGACGCCACACTTCGGCCTGAAGAACAGAGGTTCGTCAAGGCGGGCTTGCGCGTTTGGGAACCTGCAGAGCGGCGCAAAGGTGGCGCAGAAACCCTGACGGCGAAAGAGCGCCGCATTGTGTTTGAAAGAGACGGCTATCAATGCGTTGTTTGTGGCATCGGTGGTGGCGAGTCATATCCAGATCGCGACTACGAGACGGCCGTTCTCGCGGTGGTCAAAATGCCTCCATCATCGGCAAATGCTTCCGAGTCTGACCCGCACTTCATCACAGAGTGTCGAAGGTGCAAATCCGGACAGGCCGCTTTACCGCCGCCAGATATTGACGTAGTGCTGTCGAACGTCCGCGCACTTGCAGAGGATGACCGCCACAGGCTGCGGCGATGGGTGGAACGCGGTCGGCGAGGTCCCACACCGCTTGATCGCGCCTGGACCGCTTACCGACAACTTCCAACCGATCTTCGTGATCGCATAACTGAAGAGCTCAAGAGGCTTGGGTAGGACCCCTCTTGCGATCCACGACCGGAGCGGCAACAACGTCGTCCTCTGGCCGAGCAACGGCCCAACTTTCACCGTTGATTTCCGCAACCGGATCGTCGCGATCTGGCCGCGCAGGAACAACCCGCGCAGCTACGAGCTCTCCTTTGCTGGGCACCGGTAGTCCAAGGTCTGCCGCAACTCTTGGGTCTTGATCCTGGTGCCCTAGAACCAGAATCCCCTCTGGCCGCAGCTGATCTCGTGAGCCGCCGCTATCCCGCGCGCGTTTCATAAAGTCATCCTGTCGAGCAACAGTTGCCACCTCATTTCGACGAATGATTCGTCCCTGCACCTGGCGGAACAACTCATTGAGGCAGGCCTGCCCATTACGGTTGCCGCGCTTCGCCTTAGCCTGGAAGATGGCGTTTCGCGTTGCTTCATCGAGTTGATGAAAGAGGTTGGGTGCAAGACCTGGATGATCAGGCCAGAGCCACCGCAGGCTCTGTCGTCCCAATACCGACAGCGATGTCTTAGCATCTCGATTCCGGCTTCCCCGTGTCATTTCTGGGGTGATGCGGAGTAGCGCCGCTTTCCAGGTCGACGCTGCGTCGTTGGCTGTGATGAGCAAGGCGATCTCCCCGATCACCTCGGGTGGCAGCATCCAACCAAACAGCTTCATGGAGTACTTGCAATCAACCTGGATCCCCGCGATGCGGTAGTCCGTCTTGATGCCGTCCTCAAAGTCGAACTGTCGGTGCAGATTTATCTCCACCAACGTGCCCATATGGGTCTTTTCGGTCTTGTGCAAATCATCGAAGTTCCAACGACCCGTGTGCTGGCCGTCATAGAGTTGATCGAATGTATTACGGAGAACCGCTGCCACTCGATCACCAGTAGGGTCCAGGCGGTATAGCTCGGCCTCAACGACATCGAACGCTGGATCCTCCGACAGTGAAGTCACAGCGACCTATGCTGTCATAATCCTTCGCGTCGATGAGTAATCAGCTTGAAGTTTATGATTAGAAGAAATTCATCCCGCACCAACGCAACGATCGCCATAATCGCTGGCTTGGCCAACACTTAAGCGGAGCGGGCCACCCTCAGTTGCGGGCCAGCCATTCGATGATGGGCCGCCTTTCCGGTTATCGCCGAATGGATCTGGCGTCCGACCGCCTGTGCAACTGGCGGCGGGAAAGCATTACCGATCTGCCGATACGCAGCCGTCTTGCGGCCATAGAACTTCCACTCGGGCGGGAATCCCTGTATGGCGGCAGCCATCTCGAGTGTCAGACGCGGCGTGTGGTCAACCGGCGTCAGTTCGTTCGGGCCGTGGTTGGCCAGCCCCTTACCGTCGACACCCAGTTCCAGCCACGCAGCACGCGCACGCGTCGGACCCAGATCCGGTCCACCGTGCTTACGCGACCCGCCAACAATGGTCGGGCCGATGCCGTTCGCCCGTTCTCTCCAGGCGTCGGCTCCCGCCCAACCATCACGGGCCATCAGGTGATAAAGCGTCTCACCGACGGTCGGCGGCGTCCCTAGTGCTCCCGGCCACTCGAACCGCGAAAAATACTCAGGTAGGGCAGCTACAAGAATGAAGCGGGGCCGTAGCTGTGGAACACCGAACTCGCTGGCATTCAGTACTTGCCAGTCCGATTCATAACCAAGTTCGGCCAGATGCGCCTTGATCGAGTTGCGGTAAGTCTGGAACTTGGCCGTTGAGAGGCCCCGGACGTTTTCTAACATGACAGCCTTTGGCCGCGCCTCCGCGACCAGCCGTAGAGCCTCAGGAAACAGGTCGCGTTCGTCATCCTGGCCAAGCTGCTTGCCGGCGATTGAGAACGGTGGGCAAGGTACGCCGCCTGCTAGGAGGTCAATCCCCCTGTAATCGGTGCCGTCGATCTTTCGGACATCGCCCTCGAAGACATTCCAACCAGGCCGGTTCAGCATCAACGTCTGGCACGCATCAGGGTCGATTTCCACCGCAAGTTCATGTCCGAACCCCGCTAGTTCGAGGCCAGATGACTGACCGCCCGCCCCGGCGCAAATCTCCAGGCAGCTCAAGTGGCTGGGCATCGCATCCCTCCGTTACCTTCGAACGTATGTTCGATACCGAACAGTACCGCAGGAGTGTCCCGGCCGTCAATCCGCTCTCCACGTACCGTAATCGTTATGGGGAAGACGGACTGCGGCGGCGCGCCGACAGGCCATGAAACGCGGGGATACGTCACGACCCCTGGGCGGTCGCGGAATATGGCCGCGATCCGGCGGAGAGACACGAAGCCCGAGGTCAGGATCCGCTCCACCCTGCATCGGCTCGGCTATCGCTTCCGCAAGGACCACCCCATCCGCATTGAAGAAAAGGTGGTCCGCCCCGACATTGCCTTCACGAAGCGCCGCGTCGCGGTCTTCGTCGATGGCTGCTTTTGGCACAGCTGCCCGGAGCACGGCCACCGGCCTCGCGTAAATGATGAGTACTGGTCTCCGAAGCTCGCAGGCAACGCACTGCGGGACCGGGCGCAGACGGCGGCGCTCCAATCCCAAGGTTGGATCGTGCTGCGCTTTTGGGAACACGAAGCAGAGGAAGACGTTGTCGCCAGAATCCGGGAAGCAATCTGATCCCGCGAAGAAGAATCAGAAACGCGTGTTCACCCCGCCACTGTTAGTTGGTGACTATGCCCAGGCGTCGGCCGAGATCTGCGCCGCCTACCTTGACAACGAACTCAGGATCGCCACACACAACGAGTTGGTCACGCGCCCTGGATAACCCGACGTACAGACGCTCACGCGAACGGTCGAAAGCGCCCTTATCATTGACCACCAGAACGATGGCACGTCGCTCCAGTCCTTTGGAGCCGAGCACGTGCCCGTAGAAGACCTGATCGGTGTCCCAAAAGCTGTCCCAGTACTTCTCAACGCCCTCCGCTTGGCGGGCGATCTGTTCCGGGTGCCGGCTGCTGGTGGTGAGCAGAGCGACGTCTTGGGGCCGCCAGCCCTCATCGAGCAGCTTGTCGATCTGGTCGTCACCGGTGTCCATCGCGCCTTCGCGAGCGCAGGGGACGAAGGTGACGTCAGGTCCCTCGCCGCCGAGGTAACGCATCGGGTGGTCGACCAAAGGTTGGAATGCGGTGGCGATCTGGCGAGTGTTGCGGATGTTCTGGTCGAGGATCAGCGGCACCAGAGGTACCGGGGGGGTGCCCTGGCGGTCGAAGACGCGCTGGCCTTCGTCGCTGAAGACGTAGATGCCGCCAGTGTCCGGATCCTTCAACGCGGCCAGCAACGGATCCCACCAGCTGTCCGCGAAGTCTTGGGCTTCGTCGACGACGATGGAGTCGAAGCGCTGCCCAACCGGGAGATTCGTCGCGAGCTCGAGCATCAGGGCCGGTAGCTCGTGCTCGAAGAAGTCTGAGGTGGCGGCGGTGCGCTCGGACTCGGCGGAGCCATGCGGTGCGCCCCACCGGATTCCGAGGGTGTGGAACTCACCGACGTAACCGGGTTGCTGTCGGCGTGGCCACTTTTCGGCGATGCGCTTCAGGAAGGAGGCGAGGCCGTGCGAGTAGCAGATGAGCGCGACCCGCTGACCCTGATTAGCCAGTCGGCGAGCCTGCTCCATGGCCATGAAGGTCTTGCCACTCCCCGCTCCGCCGCGCACCTCGACCCGGGCGAGCAATTTGGTGGCCTCCAAGATGACGGCTTGGCGCTCGGTCAGGATGTCCGCGGCGTCCTCGTTCTCCAGTGCTCGGGCGACGACGTCACGCTGGGGTAGGCCGCGTCCGCTGAGCGCGATCTGAAGTTGCTCGATTCCAGTGGCAGTGAGCGGCGGACGGCCGATCTCCTGATTGAGGAGAACGTCGCGGAGCCTTCTGGCGAGGGTGGGCAGATCATCGCGGTCGATGACCTGCCAGCGAGGGCACTCCGGGAGCGCGAACTGTTGCGATACTTGGCTATTGGGCAGAACGACCATGTGGTCCCAACGGAGACGGCCCTGCGTCCAGCGCGGGTCAGCTTCGATGAAGCTGCGCAGCGCATAGCAAGCATCACGGGCCTGACGGACTGGATCGATATCGTTGACATGACCGCCGCGGCTCTTCTGCAACCACTTGTCACCGTTGTGCCAGACCTCGCCACCTTTGACCTCGACGCAGACGATGCCCGCACCTTCGATGCCGACAACGAAGTCGATCTCGTGGTCCTTGAGATGGTCGGTGACACGCTGCCCGGCGATCAGCAGATCGCGCTCACCGAGCTGCTCGCACAGCAACCGCCACACCTTGCGCTCGGTGTCGTTGGCGAGGCGTGGATCGACAGGCAGACAGATGGGCATAGCGACAGGCTGCCATGGCGGAGCGCGCCTGACAGCAGAAAGCTGTCACAGGGAACCGATCCGATAAGGAGACCGAATGTCGTTGCACAGTCATAGCCGCTTTTCGCCTGCGGCGACAGGTTGTTCCGTGTGATGGGGCGCATGCCCCCCACGCCACCTGATTGGTCACCTACGCCGGATGCCGACGGCGCCAGTTTCTATTCAATTCGGACTTCCTGGCTCCAATAATCTGGCACCTTTAGAGACATGGTCGGCCACCTATTCATTATCAACGGCGACCTCACCCAGATTGCCTGTGACGCCATCCTCATTCCCACTAGCGGGCGGATGGGCCTCAGGAAGTGGAGAAAATTTTTGCACCGGCACCACGAGGACGAGCTAAACAGGAGACGGGCCAAAGGCTTCGGAGACAACCGGCTCATAGCTCTTGACCGCATCGATGGCGAACCTCGAGTTTGGCTCGGCAACATTGCTCAAGCGGGCGACAGCGCCGACTTCTCCAAATTTGAGCCCTACGTTGAGGAATTTGTCACGGAGGCCCTCGCCAAGTATCAGCGAATCGATCACGCGCACCGCATCCATGATTGGCTTCTACCCAGACTCGCAGTCAATGTTGTCGGTTCCGGCCGCGGTGGTGGTACAGAGAAGAAGGGCGAGCTAATCTCCGGACTGGTGCGAGTATTGAGCACCCTCGCCCGCCGGAAGAACGTCGACATCATTCTCGTCACTTACGGCGCCAAGCCGTACGCGGCAGCCCAACGCGCACGCCGGAAGCTCATCTCAGAGACTGGTCAAACCGCCAAAGCCGTTTGGCCATTCCGAGCGCAACCCGATGGCATCAACCTGCATGCGCACGCTGACCGCCTGGCCAATCACGCCATCAAGAACCACCTAGTGCTCTTTATCGGCGCCGGCATAAGCAACGGTGCCGGACTTCCGCTATGGCAAGACCTGTTGACCAGCGTCGCCAAGAAGTCGCTGGATGACGCGGCCATCAAGGAGTTACACACGATCGATTCGCGTGATCAGGCCACCATCCTGGAACGACGACTGCTCAATCACCGCAAGAGCTTGCGCGACGATGTCGCTGCACTCCTTGACTCGTCCTTCTACTCCCTGGGCCACGGACTACTGGCCTCATTGCCCAGTAAGGAAGCGGTCACAACGAACTTTGACCGACTGTTCGAGATGGCGCGGATGACGGGCGGCCAGCGCCTGGCGATTTTGCCTGACAACCCCATTAACGCCGACGGGCACTGGTTGCTCAAGTTGCACGGGACCGTGAACAGGCGGCGGCAGATGATCTTGACCCGCTCCGACTACCTAGACATGCCTCGTCAGTATGGCGCTCTGATGGGCTTAGTGCAGGGCCTCCTGATGATGCGGCACATGATGTTCGTCGGCTACTCACTCCAGGACGAAGACTTCCATGAGCTAATCCACGAGGTCCGCGTCGCGACTAAGGGTCGCAAGTCGCGCCGGCCCCTCGCAACGGTCCTTACCTTGAGGGAAAACAACCTGCAACACAAGCTGTGGAAGGATGAACTTCAATTCGTCCCGATGACCACAGGAAGTACACCCATCATCGTGGCAGCGAGACAGTTGGAGATTTTCCTCGACTTGGTCGGGTACCTCTCAACAACTTCCGCCGCGTTCTTTCTCGATCCCACCTACGCTGCCGTGTCTGGTGAGCCTGAACTCCGCGCTTTGCTTTCCGAGCTCGCAGCGCGCGTTGAGAAGAAGAAGTCTGGATCAGTAGGCTACAAAGTCCGGCAATTCCTAGAAGAGGAACTCGGCGCGGAGTACACCCGGGCATCACCGCGAAAATGAAGCGGCACTGACGTCCTGGTACGTCCGACAGTCAGATCAACGCAGCAATCACCCGGAAGTGGGCCAAGGCTCGTTTCCACCCGCACTGATCGCTCGCGATTTTCTGTCGGTGGGTCGTCGTATCCTGAAGGTGCTTCAGGAGACACCATCGTCAAGCTCCGACTAGGTGGTGCGCCAACCCCACGTTCGCGGGTGGCTCGGATGACGAAGCGGCTGGCATCAAATCGGTGTGGCAAGAGCGCCGCCTCCGCGGGGAGGGGCTGGATGAGGAGAAAATAATGCTCAATACCGAAGTTCGGGGCTACGACGTCATTGGCGACATCCATGGGTGCGTCGCGGAGTTGGAGGCCTTACTCGACCTAATGGACTACGCGCGCGGCTCCGATGGCGTCTACCGCCACCAGGAGCGCCGAGCGATCTTCGTCGGCGACTTGATCGACCGCGGACCTGACCAGCTCCGCGTTCTGCAGACCGTCAAGGCGATGGTCGACGCCGGCAGTGCCCAGATGGTCCTCGGTAACCACGAGTTCAACGCGTTGGCCTATGCGACGGAGTGGCCCGCGGGGTCCGGGAAGTACCTGCGCCCGCACGACGAGCCGGGCAATGAGACAGCGGCCAAGAACGAGCAGCAGCACGCCGCGTTCCTCGAGCAGGTCACCGGCGCGGAACGCGAGCGCTACCTGAAATGGTTCTGGACACAGCCGCTATGGCTGGATCTCGACGGCTTGCGGGTGGTGCACGCCTGCTGGCACCCCGACTCGATCGCCTACGTCGAAGCCGAGCTCGGCGGGAATCGCTTCACCGAGTTGAGCCAGCTGGTGCGGGCGTCCACCAAGACTGATCCGTTGTACACCGCGGTGGAGAATCTGCTCAAGGGCCCGGAGATCAGCCTGGTCGACCACGGGCAGGAACCCTACGTCGACAAGGACGGCCACACCCGCACGCGGGCCCGGCTGCGGTGGTGGCACGACGGCATCGCGACCCTGCACCACCTCGCGGAAATGGGCGGAAGGTTCCACACCCCTGCGGGTGATCCGTACCCGGAGTTGCCGGACATCGAGGTCTCCACCGACCATCAGCGGCACCTCTACGCCGAGCAGGTGCCGGTCATTTACGGCCACTACTGGCGTCAGGGTTCGCCGGATCCGGGCCACGACTGGACCGACTACACCGCGTGCGTCGACTTCAGCGCGGTCAAGGACGGCGCCCTGACGGCGTACCGCTGGTCCGGCGAACCGCGCATCCGGCCGGAGCATTACGTGTCAATCCGGGCCCAGGCCGGCTAACGGCGGAGTCGTTTGTGGCAGAACTCGATTGGGCCAGGCTGCGCGAGCTCGCCGAGGAGCTGGGCTTCTGGCCGGCCACCACCGATCCCGAGGACATCGAGCGCCACCGCCGCATCAACAAGGCGCTCGATGCCGCGCCGGATCTGGACAAGGTCGCGAAGAGGTTCGCCCACCTGCACAGAAAAGCCAAGCGAACGGGTGAATCCGAGCACTAGCGATGGGCGTTGGGAGCCCGTCGCGCACCCGATGCGGTCAGGCTACGGCCGGGGTGGCCGGCGGTATCGCGGACGCCCGCCGCCATAACGGTCAGCGACCTCAAGTCGTTCAGGCGCCGGTCGGCGCGGTATCGAAGGAGTCTGCACGGGAGGTGGAGTCGGCCGCCGAAGCAGCACCGGGGGCAGGCTCTTCGGCGGCTTGAGATGCCGCCAGCGTGCGCAGTACCGCTCAAACTCATCCGCCTGGTCGAGGTTCATCGCCACCTCGCTCCACCCGGTTCTTCAAGCCCACGGTGGAAGCGTGGGCGATGTCAATCCCATAGCCGAAGGGGCCGCGGACTTCCCAAGGGCTTAACGGTAGCTGTCGCGAGCCACTCGAAGCCGACTGCACCTCACTCATCTACACGAACCTCATGTCGTATCCGAGCAGGCGGGAGAACGCGTCGAGGGAGGCCTCACGGCCCGGCGGCCATCGCTCTTGCCACTCCTGGAGCGGAATATCGGCGAGTGGGTCGAAGGCGCCGGCGAGTCGAGGGTATTCCTCGCGCTTCCATACCCGCAGGCGGTCATCTCCCATCGAGAACGCCCTGAGCCGGTCCAGTTGGTCGCCCTGGACCTCTGATGGCGCATCCAAGCGCACCGCAATTCCGTTCATGAAACTGTGTCGGCCCAGTGCGAAACCGCGCACTCCCGGCAGCCGCCTCAGCCTCTGATTGACCGCACGGCAGTCAGTGCAGGCGAGCCACGAGAATTTGGACGAGCCACCTGCGGTGGCCCGAAAGCAGATGACGCACAGGTCGTACTCACGCGATACATCCGCTCCCCACCACTTCAGTGGATGGTCTTCGCACCGGCAGGATTGCCACAGCCGGGGACCGCACGTCCGCGGGGGGACTGGGCCGCGAATCTGCCCGCACGGAATGTGCACGCCAAGCTTGTGAATGCGTTGGCGCACTGCCGCATCCGTCGCGCTAACTTCTTGTTCATCCATGTGCTCGCCGTTCCGGCGGCGCCACCCTCGGGCACCCACCACTTGCACGCTTGCGCGTGCCCGCTCTTCCCCTGGGGCACCGTGCGGTGGTTGCGCGGTTGCCGAGACGACGGGCCAGGTACCCGAACAGTCGTCCGCTCGTGAGCTAGCGCAAGTATAGCGGGACGATCCGACAAGCGAGGACGAAGCGCTATCGCCCCCAAGGGTGCGGTTCGCCCCGTCTTCTGCGCCGGAACAACTCGGCCGGCCGACCCCGGGTTCCCTTGGACATCTCCCCGGTGCCGACCAGTTTGTCCCTCATCTCGCGGCGGAACATGTCGCGGTCCAACGGCTCACCGGCGACCGCCTCGTGCAGCTTGCGTAACTCGAGGACGGTAAAGGTCTCCCCCAGCAGCCGGTCCGGGTCGGGTTCCGCCTCGTAGCGAGATCGGATGTGTTCGACCGCCGAGTCGATGATCAGCCGGTGGTCATAGACGAGCCTGCCCGGGCTACCGACCGGCACCAACCGCGTGTCGGTCTCAAACCGTGCGGCCAGGCGGTCGGGACGCACGGCGGCCCAGTGCGCCACCGACAGCACCCAGCCGCGATCGTCGCGCTTCGGATCGTCGAACACCCGCAGTTGGTGCGGCGCGAGGCCCTCTACCCCTGCCTTGGTCCGCAGGGAGCGACGCACCGCGTCGGCCAGCCGCTCCCCTTTCCACAGGAACGTGCCGGGCAGTCTCCACCCCGACAGGGACTCCCGCTTGACCTCGAGCACCAACAGCCCCTCGTCGGGATCGGGTGTCAGCAACGCGGTGTCCACCGCGACCGAAGGTCGCGGGTAGTCCTCCAGCGCGCGCCCCGTCGAGTCACGGAATTTTCTGTCGGTCATGACAGTTAGCATAGCGGTATGTGTTCCGATTTTACGCGCTGGCGTCTCTAAAGAGTTGACCAGTGACGCTGCTTTAGAGTAAAATCGTCTCTAAGTACACGAGTCGGGGGAAGGACGGTGGTCGCCATGGCGTCACTACATGATCGGATCGAGGGTGTCCTGCTGGGCACCGCAGCGGGGGATGCGTTGGGTGCGCCGTACGAGTTCGGGCCGCCACGCGGCCCCGAGCTGGAGGTTGCCATGAAAGGCGGGGGGCCGTGGGCGCCGGGGGAATGGACGGATGACACCGCGATGGCCATCGCCATCGCTGAGGCCATCGCGACGGGCTGCGACGCACGCGACGAGGCCGTTCAGGACACCATCGTCGCGCGCTGGCTCAAGTGGAGCCACACCGCTAAAGATGTAGGGATCCAGACCCATTCGGTGCTATCCGGGGCGGCCCGCCGGGGAATCTCTGCCGAGCGGGCCCGCGCCGAGGCGGCGAACGTTCATCAGCGGACGGGTCGCTCCGGGGGCAACGGCTCCCTTATGCGGACCGCGCCGCTCGCGCTGGCCTACCTCGATGACGAGGAGGCCCTCGTCGAGGCCGCCCGCGCGATCAGCGAGCTCACCCACTTCGATCCCGATGCCGGCGACGCCTGCATGCTGTGGACGCTCGCGATTCGCCACGCCGTGCTAACCGCCGAACTCGATGTGCGGGTGGGGCTGTGTCACCTCGACGCCGACCGGCGCGACCTGTGGTCGGAGCGTCTGGATGTGGCGGAGGCTTCGCGTCCCGCGGACATCGACCGCAACGGGTGGGTGGTGGCAGCGCTGCAGGCCGCGTGGTCGGCGATCACGCACACGGTGCCCGGCCCGGACACTCTCCGCGCCGATCACCTCCGGCTCGGCTTGGACGCCGCGGTGCGCGCCGGCAATGACACGGACACCGTTGCTGCCATCGCGGGCGGTCTGCTGGGTGCGGCGTACGGTGCCTCCGCGGTGCCGCTGGAGTGGCGGGTGCTGTTGCACGGCTGGCCCGGGCTGCGTGCGCACGATCTGGTCAACCTCGCGTCGATCATCGCCCGCGGGGGCAAGCCGGACGCGTTCGACTTCAGCTATTTCGACTCCCCGATCGACACCGTCGCGGTCCACCCACACGACGACAAGGTGTTGCTCGGCGGCATCGGGGTGCTGCGCGATCTGCCGGACGGGGTCGACGCGGTGGTCTCGCTGTGCCGGCTGGCTGACGACGACATGCGCGAGGACATCCCGCATGTCGAGGTCCGGCTGATCGACCGCCCCGAGGACGACGAGAACCCACACCTCGACTTCGTGTTGACCGATGCGGTTCGCGCCGTCGAACGGCTCCGCGAAGAGGGCCGCACCGTGCTGTTGCACTGCGTAGGCGCCTACAGTCGCACCCCCACCGTCGCCGCACTCTATGGGGCTCGGCGATGCGGCATCAGCACCAAGAAGGCTCTGCGCGATGTCCAGTCGGTGCTTCCCCGCTCTCATCCGAACTCGGCGTTCCGGGCCGCGTTGACGCGGCTGGATCCGACGAGCCCCCAAGGGGAGGTGGACTAGTGACCAGTTCCACAGACACCCGAGCCGTCATCGTCCTGGGCGATAAGGACACCGGCACTCGTCTTGAGATGCTGGAGACCCGGGCCGCCGAATGCGGGGTTTCTATCGCGGGAACGCATACGTTCGAGGGGAGCGAGGCCGCAAAGCAGGACAACGTCGCCGATATCGGTGCCGCGTTCACGGCCCTCTGCCAGGCCCTTCGGATCCGGTCGAATATCTGGCTGCCGTTTCCGCTCGACCTGATCCGTGAGGAGCATGCCCGTCGGCTCAGCCTCGTCCTGCAGCGCCACGGGCTTGAGCTGCTCATCGGGCGGGCCATGTGGTCCTGCCCGCGCGACAGCGGAATCAGCGAGATCGACAGCGCACTGCGCCGGGAAGTCCGCGCCGTCGACGACCTCGACCGGTCCTTGTTGGCTGCGCTCGGCGGGCTGACGCTTACTGACGAGATCGAATCGATGCTGCGGGCGGACACCGCGAACTCGGTGGCGGAGCACCCGGGAGAGCAGTTGCTGGATGTTTTGCAGCGGTTGGAGATTCAGTACGGGCCTCATCCGGGGTTGCCGTCGACTCGCGCGGCATGGAAGATCCGTCAGCCTGGTCTGCAGCGCCTCGCCGCCTGGCTTGTTCATCAGTGTGAAATGACCCAAGGGCAGGCGGCGGAGTTTCTCAACGCCTCGGGTCAACGGACTAAGAGCGGACGGAGCTGGCAGCGGTCCACGGTGGCGGCTCTTGTTGACGGTCGACTCGGCCGGAGTGGGGTGGGCTGATGTCCCGTTGGCAACCTTCGCCTTTGACCTCCCCCGGTGCTAGCTGGCGCACCCATCCGCTGCTCTCCGTAGACACCGCATCAGAGCCAAGACTCTCGCCGACTTGTCGCCATACTGCTCCTGAAATTTTCAGACCCTATATTCAAGGTGAAGTATCAGGTCGAAATATCTACTGGTCCGCTGTTTTCGTGAGCGTGTTGTTGCTCTTTAGCGCTGTCCGCCACAATTCGCCCGGCCGATAAAGGCACGAATCTGTGGGTTGCCACCCTGGAACTGGCCTCAGAACGTTTGGAGGTTCGACAGCGATAGTGCCGCTCGCGGAGGATCACCGATCTTGCCCCATTAGCCATTAGACAGAGCCTTTCGATGCCGCGACGGTGCTGCGCTCCTCAGCAGTGTTGGTGCTTTCGTCGGTTCAAATCGCACCAGGAGATGCAGCCGCACGAACCGCGCTATCCGAGCTGGAAGCATGTGGGTTCGCTCGGCTGCCACTGTCTCAACCTCAGTTTCCAGGACTTTCGACTCTATTGCCACGGCATCGGCGAAGACGAACGTGGTCGCTGCAGCAGTCACTAAGTCTGCCGCGTGGCCCGAAGAGATTAGGGACCACTACTTTCGTGTGCAGCAGCTATCGTCGGCCTCTTCGAAGAATGCAGGAGATTGAAGAGTTGTTTTCCGCATCGATCGCGGAGCTCAATGATCTCGAGGAGATCATCAGCGCCGACAAGTTTCATGCACCGATAGCAGTCCTCCACGAGATCGATCAGGTAGTAGACGGAGCGCTGACGGACCCCGAGCAATGGAAGCCGGTCCCCGAATACGAGGGCTTATATGAGGTGTCCTCGCATGGGCGTGTGCGTTCGATAGATCGGTGGGTCAACGGCCGTTCAGGTTCCCGCCGGCTTGTTCGTGGCCGACAACTGAAACCTTGGAAAAGCAACAGGGGCTACCTGAACATCACCCTTTGCAACGGCTCGTCCCGAGTAAGCCGGTCAATCCATTCATTGGTGATGGAAGCATTCAAAGGGTCCGGCCCAAAAGGTGCCGTCGTGTGCCACGGCGACAAGGGAGTGTCCGATAACAGCCTGAGCAACCTTCGCTGGGATACACAGTCGAAGAACATTGATGACACATATACGCATGGCAGACGTCTCCCGCTGAAGGGCACGCAGCAACCACCCCGTGAATACACCTTCGAGAGCCTGGAGGGTGAGACGTGGCTGCCGGTCGCCGGTTATGAAGGTTCCTATGAAGCCTCTAACATGGGACGTATCAAGTCGCTGGATCGGAAGGTCGACGGTCGACCAGGCCGCAAGCAACCCTGGCGTGGGCAACTCAAGAGATTCACAATCATCGATAAGGGATATCGCCAGGTGACTTTCTGCAAAGACGGGCACGCCACAAGAAGACTTGTTCACCATGTGATCCTGGAAACATTCGTCGGGCCCCGCCCAGAAGGTCTTGTCGGCTGCCACGGCAACAAGGGTGTGTCCGATAACAGCTTGAGTAATCTCCGGTGGGATACGCCGTCTTCTAACATGTATGACACCGTCAAAGACGGCACAAATGTGTCGGCGAGGAAGACGCACTGCATACATGGTCACGAGTACAACGACGTGAACACCGTAATTTACAACGGTCGCCGATACTGCCGCATCTGCCGGAACGCGGGTCAGCAGCGTCGGCGTGCAAAGCGAAGCTGACCTGTCTTCGCGCTCCCGACGTCCATAGATGGGTTGGAGGAATATGGGTTGGAGGAATATGCTGTGAACGAACACACGTTTCGCCATACGTACGTAAGAGGTTCCCTCGTAGACATTGGTTATGGTGATCCGCGAAGATTTGGCAAAACCGCTGATGAGCCACTCGCCTAATCACCGGCTGGGAGGGGCAGCACATTGGCCGAGAAGTTCAGCGAAGTTGAAGTAGAGATCAACGAGTTAGCGTTATCGCTACTTGGCTGGGAAGTCCAGGATTTTCGTGCGCGGGTCACGACTGAGCAGTTCATGTCAGGTGGAAGTTTCTCTCACAAGCTAGCGATTTCGGGTGTCTTCCGTTTTAACGGGGACGACTGGACAGACTGCTTCAGCTACTCGCGCGAATACCCGGTACGCCCGGCCATGTTGTTGAGTTCACCCAAGTTATCCGCCTGGCCGGCAATCACGGAACTGTCCCTCGGGCAGCCGAAAGAGGGGCGTCCTGCCCGATTGTCCAGAAACGAATATTTCGTTCACACCTACGGCGCAATCGACCACTCCGATCTCCGAATCGAAATCACGGGGTATGACTCGATCGTGGCCGGTAGCCAGATCGGATACATCCCGCTTGGAGTCAAAGAATTGCCCCTAGAGGTCGAGGACGAGACGACCCTATCGAGCATCAAGTTGACCTTTGACCAACTGGCCGCGTTCACACATCGCGATGACGACAACTCCGGTGGGGACGAGCGCTATGGGCAGGTTCGCGCATCGGGCCGAGTGACCTTTGGGTCGGCGGAAGAAATACTTGCCGACTGGGTATCGACGCGGCGGGGCGAGAACAGGACCGCCCCTACAGTCCTCAGTGAGGCACCGTTCACACGACCTGCCCCAAACCTGGTCTTCGACATCCTTGATGACACCGGCTTTTTGCTTGAGGAGATCTCTGGCCGAATCTACATCCGCATCCCCGTCGATGCCAACGGCCACACGCCGTCTCGCGCCCCTAGATGGCTTGTCGACTGTTCGTTCTACCCGGGAAATTACTCGGCCCCGCCGAGCCGGGTCATAGCCCGAGTGGGGGATGAATGATGATCCTGCAATTCCTTGAAGAACTGCAGGCCAACCTCGTAAGCGAATATGCGCAGTCGCGCGGCATGTTCACTGAGTTGGCTCATATTGAGGCACTCCTGGCCGAGACCTACCGCGATCGAATCCAGTACGAACTGCTGCAAAACTCCGATGACGCTGGCGCTACCGTCGTGGACATCACCGTCGACTCGGATGGATCGGTGGTGTGGGCGAACAACGGACGCCCATTCAATGCCCTCGATGCTGAGGCCCTATGCCGTAGTGCGAGTTCATCAAAGACGCGAGGCGACTCGATTGGCTACCGGGGAATCGGCTTCAAATCTCTCGCCGCTGTCGCCTCTCGGATTGAGGTTAGGTCGGGAGGGGTCTCTTTCTCGTTCGACCGGGGCGACTCAATCGTTTTGCTCAAATCAAGCAACGTAAATCCTGGGCAAGTTGATGTCCCTCTGATACGCATTCCAACGCGGATCTCGCGTTGCGGCATTGTGCAAGGTGCGACTTTAGTGATCACGCCACGCACCCCCTCTACGCGGGTGGTTGGAGACATCGACCCTCTGGCACTGCTGTTCCTACGCCACGTGCAGTCGCTGACGATTACACGTGACGGCGATACTCAGAACTACGCGGTAGATCGGCAGCATGACCGCCTCCTACTGAGTTCCAACGGAAACGTGGCGAACTTCGGTATCGTCACAGCGGGCAGGTCATTCATTGCCCTTCCTCTGGACCACATTGCACTGTCTATGTGCACTGTTCGGGGTCGCCTCGCCTGCTTCCTGCCACTGGACGATCCGTTGGGACTCCCGCTAATCATCTCGGGGGATATCCTCACAGACCCGTCACGGACCCATGCCATCGTTGCAGATGACACGACGCAGACATGTCTCGCGGAGTCCGCGCATGCCTTCGCTTCACAACTAGTAGAGCCGCAAAATCCTTGGTTCCAAAGAGGATGGGACCTGCTAATGATGGCAGAAGACCCCCGGTCTATCCTCGCGTCGCCTTCGAACGGGGCCGATCACGCCTTTCTGCAGTATCTCCGCGAGCACCTCAGCGCCGCGAAACTGCCCTTCTCCATATCTCCTATCCCCATCGAGAAGTCCGATATTTCAAAGATCTTCCCAGGCGGTGCACCAGCAGCGTTGTACCAGCGCGATAGCCTAACTACTGCAAGGGCACTGAGGGCGGCGTTCGGCCTTCCTGCGATGGATGTGGCGAAACAGATCAGATCGGCGGGCGACGGACTTACCGCCGACACCGTCGAAGCTGCGCGGGAGTACGTTGAAGACCTGGTGAAGGCGGTCGGTCGACAGCCTAATGAGGACGAGAAGTACGTGATCGGAAGTCACTCCGCCCTACCTTCTGACGTGATGCCGACTCAGCGGGCACTGCCATCCATATCTTCCGGCATACTCGGAACTGAGTTTCCCGACATCGTCGCTAACTGGCGAACTTCTGAGCTTGCCGTGCTTAATTGGTTGAATTCACGTGGCTGGCAACTCACTGACGTGAGCAAACAAAACCTCGGGTACGACCTGCTCGGGCTGTCACCGGACGGTGACCGCGCCATGATCGAGATAAAGCTTGTGCAACGTCCCGACGACCGATTTGCGATGACGAACAATGAGATGGGGGCTGTTCAGTCGGAGGCTGGTCGCTACCTCCTCGGCATTGTGATTGGCGTAGGCCGCTACTCACGCTTGATGCTCCTAGACCCACGTGACAAGTCCATTCCACGGGAACGTGTCTGTCGCGCATGGGAATGGCAGTTCGTCGATTGGTCTCGCTACGGCACTTATGTGACCTGACCTAGAAGGCGCAGTCTGAGTGGCAGAATCGATCCCACCGTCAAGCCGCCTGGGTTTGAGCCGACCCACTCTTCGATTCTGACTTTACGGGCTGTCTACATCCTTGGTGCACTTCGCCACTCGTCTAGGCATGCGAGCCGACGACACCGGATGTTGGAGCAACTCGTCGGGCAGCGACGGGCCGTTAGCGCCCGAGAGGAAACCCGACGGGCCCGGGGATCATCCATCCGCCATCAATTGCTCTGTGGTACAGCAAGATTAGCGCGGAGCGTCTAGGCGACAGCTATTTCGTTTGCAGCTTGCACGCCACGCGCCTAGCGCAAGTTCGATGAATCGTCCTGAATCTTTACCTCAAAGGTGGCTCTTGGCCACGGAACAATGGACGCCGAAGGATGTATCGGAGCCTCGCAATCTACTCACGACGACTGTCATCTGCTCGGTTGCCAGAACCGCGGCGCCTCTGGGAGGGGCGCCGGACTCGGGCGGCGAATGGTTTGCGCCCGCAGCGCGACCGATCGAATCGCGTAGCCTCGGGGTGGTCGCGTCGATAACTTACGATTCTCAACCCAGCTCTTAATCGTCGTGGCGCAATGTTTTTCATCGTCGCGATGTTGCAGCGACGTAGCGGTCTTCGTTGAAGCTGGAACGGATCTTCACCACCGAAGCCATAGAAACGGAACGGAGGCGGGCGGCGCGCGCCCCAAAACCGCGCCAGTCTCTAAAGTAGTGAACGCCCGATTCAGTATGCGTATCGCGCACGCGGAGGGCGAGGACCACTACTCCAGAAGTACCGGTTCGGCCAGGCTGATAACTCTGGCTAATCCCGCGCGGGCGCCTGCCTGGTCCTTCACAGCGGCGTGGTGGGTGAAGAGCACAATCTGCTGCTCCTCACCGCACTCTGCAAGCAGATCCAGCGCGCTCGCCGCACGTTCGTCGTCGAATGCCATGAGCACGTCGTCGAGCATGATCGGTACGGTCTCCTGTCCGGCTTTGCGACGTTCCTGCTCGACCTCAAGCACGCCGGCCAAGCTCAGTGCTAGGTACAGCTGGCTGGCCGTTCCTTCGGATAGCGCGGTCGTCTCGTAGTCCGCGTTGTCGGCGCCGATAACGACCAGCGAGCGGCCGGTACCCTCGCCGTCGGCGCGAAGCCCGACGAACCGCCCTTGTGTGAGCCGACTCAAGTAGGAGCCAGCTCGCTCCAGCACCGGATTTCGGTGGGACTCGAGGTAGGCCCGCAGCTCCTGGGTGAGTAGATGGTGCATTAGACGAGTGGTGGCGTAGTCCTCGACTATGTCGAGAACCCTGGCAGTCGCCTGACTGACCTCCTGCTGAAGTGCGTCGGCTCCGGTCCGTCCCTTGAGCTCGTTGATGACGTTCTTCGCGTCAATTGCGTCCTCCTGGGCCGCGTTGACAGCGTCATCCGCTTCGCTCAGCGCGTCTTTGGTGGCGACCAGGTCGACGCCGAGCTGCTCGCGATCCCAGATGGCGAGTTCTTCGGTCAACTCATGCAAAGTGGCTTCTGGATGCCGCGCTCGCAGCTGACCCTCAGGTACGCCAACTGCAGCGACGGCCTCTGCGTGCGACTCGGTCCGTTCAACCAAGACATCCAGCCCGGCGCGGTCCACGCCGTGCTCGGCTGCCACCCTGCTAAGGGACTCCTCGAGCGTCGACCTCTCCGTGCGCAGCTTAGCGGCGCGCTGCATCGCCTTGGATTCATCTTTGCGGTGCACCTCAGCGGCCTTCTGATTCGACTTAGATTCCTCATAGTCGGCCTTGGTCTTGTCGAACCAAGCCGCAAGCTGGGCGTACTCGATCGTCTGTCCCAGACCCGTCGCCAGAGCTGCTGCAGCGGCGTCCCACTCCGCCGCGGTTCGTGCATTCTCGGACCGGTCATATTCCAGCGTCCTCAAGCTCTCTCCGGCGCTTGCTGCGTCCGTCAATAGCCTGGCACGCTCCCGCCAGCCCGGGACACCGAGGCCAGGTGGTAGCCCGGCCGCATCCGTCGCAGCACGCCATGCCGTCCGCCAGTCCTCCAGCAGCTGGTTGACCTCGGCCAGTGACTGCTCGGTCCGGCTCAGAGCACGACGACGCTCACTGACTTTCGCCTGACTGCCCGCCATCGCCGCGATAAGCTTCCGCTCCTGGTCGGAGAATTGGCCAGCCTCGTCCACTAGGTCATCGGCGGCGCTGTCGGCGTCACCGACTGACGCCTCGTACCGGTCGGCCAGATCGTGCGGACCCGACCCAACCTCGGTTGGGACCGCATCACCTTCTAGCCAGGTACGTCGCACGTGGTTCCACAGCACGTTTCGATGCTCCCGCGCAGAAACGATCGCGGCCGGGTCGACCTCATCGACCAGCTCGCTCGGCACGCCGTCGGACTCAGCCTCACGTTCGGCGTCCTCTACTTGCGCAGTCGCCTCCTTCACGGCTTTCAGCGTCTTCTCTAGATCCTTATCGAGCCGGTCAAACTCGTCGGCTAGGCTATTGAGATCCGCCAGTCGATCATCGGACACGGCAATCGACGCGAGAGCCGCCAGCGAATCATCGATGTCGTGCAGTCCAAGTCTTCCGAGAATCTCAGTGAGTTCTGCGCGTCCGCTTGCCGCCTGCCTGCCGAGTTCGATGGCGCGTGCCCTTGAAGTGTCGGCGCCGGGCTTTTCCCTCCCCAATGTGTCGATCGCAGGCTGGACGGCGAGCAGGTCTTCGTTGATGGCCAGTCCTGAGCACTCTCGCTGCGCTTCCTCGGCGGTGGTGTTCTCTTTGCGAATCTCGTCATCGATCTGATCCAGCCGCGCGACGGCTTCGGTCAGGGTCCGCAACTCGTCGGACGAGAGACGCGGACCGCTGGCTTCGACCCGCGCCAACTCATCTCGGCGGGCGCGGTACTGCTCCCAATACGGCCAGGACCCGACGAACTGGGTTAGCCGGGCGTGCTCGGCTTGCAGGCGCGCAGCCTCCAGACGACATCGTTCGAGCTCAGCTTCTAATCTTGTTCGTCGAGCGGCGGCAATCTCAACCGCCTCAGCGGTTGCCATGGTGTCTTTCAGCTCGCCGGCCAATTGTTCACGGCTGGTATTAGCTCGGATCAAATCTGACGTGGAGTTCTTGCGCGGAGTGTAAAGGGCAGCAGCCCGTTTCTCGAGTCGGTCAACCAGCAAGCGAACGTCGCTGCCGCTTCGGGCCTCGAACACGATGGCCGCGAGGCCGCCCTGTCCCTTCATCAGTTCTCGGCCTCCGGCGGTGAGGCGATCATGGTCGAGCCCGAACCGGGTCATCAGGCTGTTGTGGTCAAGCCCCTGCGTCATCGCTCGGCGTACCTCTTCGGCGACCGGCTCCGACGTCGCAAAGTTGAGCAGATCGTTGGGCGCATTCTTCGACGTGCGGACCACCTTGATCGTCGAGCCGCCGTCCATCATGACATCGGCCTGAATCCGGAGTTTGGATCGATGCGCCAGGAAGGCCATCGGCGTTTGTAGCGGTATTCCGCACAACAGGTCTGCGTAGGCGGACAGCAGGGTGCTCTTGCCGGCCTCGTTAAGGCCATATACCACGGTGAGCCCTTTGCCGAACTCGAGCCTGGCATCCGCCAGTGAGCCATAGAGTTGCAGATGAAGGGAGTCCAGCCGCATATCAGGACTCCAGGATCGCAGTGAGGCGTCGACCCGCTCGCTTGACCAGCGCCGCTAGCTTCTCGTCGTCGTCGAGGTCGGTCTCGGTATGTCTGGTGAGCCGCCAGAGGCCTTGCTTGCCCAGGTCTTCCAATATCTTGCGAACCATGTCGGGCTTTCCTGCCAGGACATCAGACGCGTCTCTTACCTGCGCGGCCAGCTCTGGGTCGAGGGTTGGGGACGAGTCTGGCGGTGATACGTCGAGCACCACCTTTTCGATCGCGCTGCCGGCCCGGACCAGGGTTCGCGCCTCGGCCAGCACCCGCTCGGGATCAGCAGACAACGCACCAGCGGCCGGAGTCTGACCGAGCAGGCGGAAGCGCACCACCAACGGTCGGTCGCCTGCCTGGCCGAGCTCCGCCTGATACTCCGAGTTCATGGCGGCGACGACGTCCTCGACGGTTTCGCGCTCGGACAGGTCGGGCTCGAGCACCGCCCAGCGGGCAACGTCGCACTCCTTGAAGCGCACCCGCGCGTGAAGGCCGACTTCGAGGTCCACGACGAGGGCTCCCTTCGGTCCGGTCTCCCGGGGATGCCGGCCTTGCAGGTTGCCGCTGAACCATACTTGTGTGTCTCCGCCAGCCTGCATGCTGCGCTCGTGAATGTGGCCGAGGGCGAAGTACTCGTACTCGCAGGCGATGAGGTCATCAACGGCGCACGGAGCGTACGGAGTGTGTCCGGCGATGCCCTGGATTCCGGTGTGAAGGACGCCTACATTCACCCAGCCTTCACGGCGGTGAGGGTAGTGCTGCGCCAGGTTATCGAACACATCACGAACTTCGTAACCCTGGCCGTGAACCACGATCCCAAGGTCGGCGAACTCGACCGACTGTGGCTTGGAGGTGCTGAGCACCCGGACTCCCTCCGGCATGGTGAGGCGCTTCGTGATGCTGCTCTCGGCGTCATGGTTGCCAAACAGCAACGCCACCTCGACGCCGCTGTCGCGCAGCTTGTGCAGGCCGCCGACGAAGTACTCACCGGTCTCGTAGGACCGCCAGTCCCCGTCGTAGATGTCGCCGGCGATGACGAGCAGGTGAGCCTCCTCATCGATGCACAGCTGCACCAGGTTGTCGTAGGCGCGGCGCGTCGCCGCCCGGAGCTCGGTGGCTAGACCGGTATCGCCGAGCCGACCGAGTCCCTGCAGCGGGCTGTCGAGATGGATGTCGGCGGCATGGATGATCCGGGGCATTAGTTCGTCACTCTCGTTGTGAGGTCCACGACCGTGGCGGTGTCTCCCGGGACGTGCAGCAGCACCTGCCGGACGACCGGGCGTCCGGTCGCTAGACCGAGCAGGTCCGCGTACCCATCCAGCTGGGCTTGGTAGTGCGCGAGGCTGTCCGCAGGCAAAGTGGCGTCGCTCTTGTGGTCAACGAGAACAAGGCCGTCCCCGGTGTCGAAAACAAGGTCGGCGTAGCCCTCGACAAGCCGAACTCCGTCCCCGTCCTTCGGCGCAGCCAGGTACAACTCGGTCCACCGTCTCGGCGCTCCGAACGCCTCCGCGGCGAGCGCGCTGCTCATGGCTGCACCTACCCGCTGCCGGACGTCGTCGTATTTGTCGGGGATGCCCTCCTCGTTGACGGCGCGTCGGCTGGCTCTGTCTATCTCGACCTCGTTCGGCGGCCCGGCCGCGCTGAACAGCCAGTCCAGTGCTGCATGTAGGGCTCGGCCGACCGGTCTTCCGTCCCGCGCTCGGAGAGCGAGCGAATCCGCCGAATCGCTGTCCGCGTCACTCTGGGCGGCTTCGATCTGTTCAGCAGCGTGGCCGACCTCGTCAGATAAGTGGGCGTCGAGGGAGGCCCCTGCAGAGCTCGGTGAGGCAACCCACGAAACAGCGCTGACTGCACGGACCCACTTAAGTTGCTCATGCCAGTCATCGGGAAGCGGATCGAGTTCCCGAGGGCGCACCTCGATCGTGCGACGGCCAGCTTCAAGCGGTGTGTCGACCTGGAGTGCATCGACGGCCAACACTGCCGCTCGGATGTCTGCAGACCTCGCTTTGTCGTCTCCGACAACGGACACGATTAGGTGGTCGCGGGCTCGGGTGCAAGCGACGTAAAGCAGCCTGAGCAGCTCGGCTCGCTCCTGCGGCCTGCACTCCTCTTCCTTCCAGCGCAGGTACCCCGCGGTCTTGACGCCTGCAACGTTGATCTCGACTCCCCCGTCGGAACGCACACCCACGACCTGAGGAAAGTTAGGCGTACCGATCGACATACCGGTAAGGGCGACGACCGGGAACTCCAGCCCCTTCGCGCTATGGATGGTGGAGATACGCACCGCGTCGTCGTCCCGATCATCGGGTTCGTCCAACGTCGCCCGCGATGTGTTTTTGGCGAGCTCGTCAACCGCGGCCAGGTAATCGTCAAGTCCGACGCCACCGCCGTCCTGCCAGCTCCGCGCATGACCCTGCAAGATCCTGACGCAATCGGAATCGAACACTCCACGTGGCACGAGCGCGAGAGTCTCGAACAACCGGGTTCTGTCAACCAGGGCGTCAAGGACACCTGCCGGCTGGGGCGCCACCCACATCTCACGGAGTCGAGCCAGCTGGTCTAGGGCGCTCTCAACGAGGCCATGCCGCCCTGTGTCCTGCACGCGGCCTATCCGCCAATTACCGCCGGACTGACGGTAGCGGAGCAGCTCGTCGTCCGGGCAACCGAAGAGAGGGCTCTTTAGCGCCCACCACAACGAGAACTGGTCATCCGGGTTATTGAGGGCCCGAAGCGTCGACAGCAGGCCGGAGACGACAGGTCGGTCAAGCACGATCCGAGCGTCGGCGGAGCGGTACGGGATACCTAGGCGATCGAAGGCTTCGAGCAGATCGGGCACGCTGGTACGCGAGGGTACGAGCACGGCAACGTCGCGGTAATTGCAGGCGCGTTGGTAGCGTCGGCGCTGATCCGGGGAGGGTTCGGTGATCTGCCACGCATCGTCGACGGCTTGCCGGATGGTCGATGCCACGAGCCATGGCTCAAGGTCACGTGACGTCGCAGGATCTTGCTGGCCCTCAGCCTCTTCCGTCTCTTCGGGATCCGGTTCGGGTGGTGCGGGATTACGCAACACGACAACCGGTGGCCCCGTGGGTTTCGCAGACGAGGGCTTATGGTAGGGCTGCAACGGCAGGTATTCGGGCTGCACAGCGCTGCCCACGAACAACCGACAGAACACGTCGTTCACCCACGTGACGATGGGTTCAACGCTGCGGAAGCTGGTGGTCAACGGGTATCGCTTGCAGGGCAATGCCTCCCGTGCAGCCAGGTAGGTGCGGATGTCCGCACCTCGAAATGAGTAGATGGCCTGTTTCGGGTCGCCGACAACCACCAGGCGCCCCGGTTGGGGCGCCGCGTCGTCATCCGATGGATCGCTGGTGATCAGTCGGATGATCTCCCACTGGACGGGATCGGTATCTTGGAACTCGTCCACGAGGACGATCCGGAAGCGCCGGGCAACCATCCGTCTGACATCAGGGCTATTTCGCAACAGCGAACGGCACAGCAGTAGCAAGTCGTCGAACTCGAGCTCGCCTGCGGCGACGCGCTGCGTCTGTTGCTTGTCGAGCTCATCACAAGCGACTGCGAGCGCCTGACGGAGCGCGTTCTCCACCGGTGAGTCGAGCAGAGCCCGGACTGGCTCTTCCCACTCCTTGATTGTGTCTCGAACCGCCTTAGGTCCGCCTAGGCTCTCCCACGCCGTCCTCACACCCACAGCACCGGGCTTGAAGGCTTTGGACCAGATCGCACCCCACTCCTTACGCAGCCGGATGATTGAAGCCACGTCAGCGTTCGCGAGAAGGTCGCGCAGCTCCGATAGACACCCGGCGATGTGGAGTGCGAGCCGGTCGTCGAGGCTTGCGCACCCGCCGAGTGACTCGCGGATTACGCCGCTCAGCCCAGCGACGACCGCGTGGGCCTGCATCTCGATGTCGATCAGTTCGGGCGGCGAGATCGTTGACGAGTCAATTCTCATTCTCATCTCATCGAGCTGCTCCGCCATGGGCCGCAGCTGGACGAGTGATATGCCGGCGTCGATGAGGTGCCGCCGATCCTGCTGCGGCAAACGCTCTGCCCAGACCTCAACTACTCGCCGCGACCGCGCTTTGGCGCCCCCGGAACCGTTCGCGACTTGGAACCCCAACGGAAGCCCCGCAGCAACGACGTGCTCGCGCAGAATCGTCAACGCGAGGCTGTGGATCGTGCCGATGACGGCGACATCGACGTCAAGCAGCGCTTCTTCGAGCCCATCGTGCGAGCGGTCGGCGCGCGATCGTGCTACCAGGGCATCACGCAACTTGTTGCGTAACTCGCCGCCAGCGCGTTCGGTGAACGTGATGGCCGCTACATTGCGCAGCGGCACGGGATCGCATTCGTCTGCCACGATCGAGAGAATGCGGTTGACCAGCGTCGTGGACTTGCCGGTGCCGGCACCCGCTTCGACGAAGGCTGATTGACCGAGCCCGGTGCGAAGCGCCTCGCGGACGTCATGGTCAGGCGGATCGTCGGACGTGCTCACGATCTCACCTCGCCGGCGTCAGCGATCTGGTCAATGCGGGTGCTGTCGGCAACAGCAGCTGCCCTGCGGCCCATCCGCTCACATACGGGGCAGTAGTCCCTTCCGCCGCGCGGTTTCGGAGGAAATCGCCCGTGCAACCCCGACTTGTGAAGATCTGTCAGGATCTCTAGCAGCCGTCTCGGCCGGTCCGACTCGTGGTCAGCGTTGAGAACAGTGACCTCTCCGTCGTCGGGAACGAACACGAACCAGACGTCGACTTGGTCGGCACTGGGGTAGGCCGTCCTGGCGGCAGCGTCATAGACGAGGTCCTGGATCTTCTCTCGCTGGTCGGGGTCACTCCGCAGACCGGGCATCCCCAACTGCTTGCGGAACGTCCTGGACTTACCAGTTTTGTAATCAACGATGCCGACCGCACTGCCATCAGCGCTTAGGTCCACCCGATCGATCAGGCCGCGCAATGCGACCATCGTCCCGTCGTCGAGCGTCACCGTCACGGGAAAGTCACCGTCGACTCCGAATGCAAGCTCTGATGCCCGGGGCGCTGTCGGGGGGGCGCAGCGCACCTCGCTCGTGTCCTTATCGAGCAGGCCGCTAAAGGTGGCCACTAACTGCTCGTAGCGGTGTTGCCAGGACGGCGCCCACCCAGTTCGACCTTGCGCGGTGGCCGCGTCAACCTCGGCATCGAATAGCGAGCGCAGCTCTGTCTCCGCGCAATCCGGCCAGGACTCACCGGGCCCGGGGAGCCAACCCTCTTCACGGGCCCGGGCGACGAAAGCGTCGAGGGCCCGGTGCAGCAACGTCCCGAGCTCGCGCGGCGCGACCTCGTCAATCTCGTCCACGATTTCATCGGTGCTGAGACCGAGAACACGCTGGACGAAAAAGTGGTAAGGACAGTGCAAGAAGCTCTCAACAGCCGACGCCGACAGCGGTCGGCTCGTGATGTCCCAGACGGGTTTCCCGAACTCGGCATCGCTCAGGTTCCCGTTGAAGCGGTTGAACTCAGGCAGCCAGGCTGCGCGCGCGGCGGCCACCGGCACCTCCAGCAGACCGGGGATTTCGTCCGGGTTGGCAAGCAGGCCTCGAAGGCCGATGTCGCCGTCGGCCGCGGGCCACGGTTCTCGGCTCAGGGAGGCCCAGTAGGAGCTGACTCGGATGGAAGGTTCGGGCCCGCTCTCGGGGAGGAATCGGCTCGGGTGCGTCGTCGCGTGCCCGGGGAGGGCGCCCCGGGGACAGGTAACATCCGCCGTCTTGGCGTTTGACACGATCGATCGGTACTCGGACTCGATCGAGCGGACTCGATCGGCGGTCGTGGGCAGATCTGCGGGGGCCTCGCGCAGCGCTTTCCGGACAGCGTCAGGCAGCAGAGGATCTTCGGCGCCGGTGGGCGGCAGCACGCCCTCGACGGCACCGAGCACAATCACATGTTCGAAGGTCAGAGCTACCGCTGATCGCAGAGGCCCCACATGCAGCCCGACGCTGATATCACCGTGCCGACCGCGTCGGTGGTGCAGGTCTCGGTCGATCACCTGCTGCAGCGCGATGGGAGTCGGTTCCGGGACGGCGCCACCGAGCCTGCGGGCCAGCTCGTCAAGCGCCGGTAACTCGTTCAGGAGCAGCTCGCGGAGCCGTTGGTGCGTCTGACGCTCTGCCGGGTCGACGCTCCACCAACGGGTCTGAAGGTGGTAGTCCCGTAGGGTCGTCCAGAGTTGCTCTCCGAGTTCCCTCCAAGTCGTGGCGCCCAAGAGCCGGTCAAGCGTCTCTCCGACCCGGCCTAGGAAGAGCGTTAGCGAGGCTGCCGAATCCGCTTGCCACTGGAGGCGGCGCTGTCGGATCAGCTCTCGTTCGGCGTCGTCATCATCCCGATTTGCCAACTCTTCCGGACTGGCCAGGGCTTCAAGAGCCTCAGCCCACTTCTCCGCATCTCCGAAAAGGTCGTTATCCCGGATGAGGCGGCGCCACCGCCAGGACTCGAGATTCTCGTCCTCATTTTGCAGGGGCGCAGCGGCCATCCAGCGCAGCAAAAGCGGACGAGTGATCCCGGAACCGTCGCCCCCTCGCTCAGCAGCCATGGTAAGGACAACGTCCGCAACCCGCGCCAGAGCTGTCGCACCGAGTGTCGTGACAGTGGGGCCGTGCCAAGCGATATCGGCTCGGTCGAGCTCCGCGGCCAGCAATGGCGCGTAGGGGTTACTAGTGCCGTAGACGATTGCGACCTGGGGGGGATATGCTCCGGCGGCCAAAGCGCCGGCTGCTCGACGAATGGCAAAGGCGACCTCGGTCGACGGATCGGGGCAGTCCCGGACAGAGTGCAGTTGCTTCGCGGGGGGGACCTCCCGGATCCGATACACCGGGATGCGCTCAGCTAGGGCACCGAGCAATCGGTCGAGTGGCGCAGGGACGTACTGAGTTACGACAACCAGCGACCCCAGCTTCGCGAGTTTGAGTAGCAACCCGTCGTCTTGTAGCGCGGCGACAACCTCCTCCACGAGGGCCGCCTTCGCCTGGCCACCGGGCAGCAACCGCAGGGCGGAGCGTGCTCGCCGGATGAAGTCGAGCACATCCTTCGACACTGTGGTCGGTGCGGCGGCAGAGGCCCGCGTCACATCATCGGGGTCGAGCGCGCACCACTCGAGCTCATCTAAGGCGTCGCTGAGACGCTGCGCCGTCGACGGGTGCTTTGCCGATTTCGAGAAGGGCCCAGGGTCTGTCTCGAGCACGGCGCTCACCACCGCCTCACGGACAACCCGCGAAACATCCCCCGGGGCAGGAACACCCGCGCAGTCCGCTACCTCACCGATGAGGCCGACTGCTGTGAGCAAGCGGATGTTGCCCGTGCCGTCGCCCAAACGACCTTCGGCAACCAGTTGTCGGCGCAGCATCGTTCCGGTGAGGAGCGAGTCGACGACGAGGATGACTGGTGCAAGTGGGTGCCCCGTCTTGCACTGCTGGATGATCCGCGCGACCTCGGCATGCAAGTCACGACCATCCGAGACTTCGACGGAGATGACAACGTCTTTCCCGGTCTCGTCAGATGTCACCGCAGGCCCACGGCCTCTGCCGTTTGGCGCGTCGTGCGGTCGATGTAGATCCCGCAGTACTTCCTCCCAAACACCCTGGCCCGACAGCTTGGGTCAAGCCCAGCGCGATCGGCGTGCGCAAATGTCGCGCCACAGCGATTTCAGTTCGCAATCGCCCTATTGACCGCCGTCAACCAGCGCCGACATCAGCAGTGATGGACGACGTGCGAGTCGGTCGTATCGTAGGGAAGCAATCTGGAATCGCGCAGCAATATGCGTCAACGTTAATATTTTGGCGTTGCCACCGAGGTGCGAGTGTGGGCCTTTCTGCTGACCCTTTTCCCGGCCCGGCCCCGGCCCGCAGAGCGAATGGGCTTTCCCGGGGACTCATGACGGTGCGGTACGTCCCTCAGCCTCGCGTGACCTCCGTTTCAAGGACAACGGCGAGGGCGTCCCCTCGCGATCGGCAGGAAGTCCCCCGCTTGCTACGACGAGAGCGACGCAAGCTTTCGAACGCTTCGGCAACCCTGGCATGACCCAGTCCTTGCTTCGTTGGCGACGAAGGGGGTTGGGTTTCCATAATCTAATGGACCGCTCTTCGAGTTGAGCCTGGCGCCAGCGGGTTTCATGCTCGCGGTTGACGAACGCGTTTGTTGATGTTGGAGTTAGGGAGATTCCTGATCGGCGAAATCGCCTGGCCCTTGGTCGTTCACTCGAGTCAGCCTATCTGTTCGGCCCATAAATCCGTCGCAGTCACATGTGTCCGTATCCGGTTCGGCGGGGTCTTTGTCGGTAGTGCTGCCATCGCGTAGCAATCCATCGATGAACTCGCATAGCCCTATCCGGTAGTTGAGAGCCTGAGGATTATCCTTACGTGCGTTGTACCGCTCACGGAGATCGGTGGTATTCAAGCGAAGACCGGTCTGAGTATCCCAGTATTGGAACTCACCGCTTCTTCTCCTCGCCGACAGAGGATTCCCATCCCTAGGGTGTTCCAAGGTTTCGCGATCGAATCCCATCCGGCCCCACCCGGTCGCCGGTTAGCCAAACCGCTACGTGGGCAGCGTTTCCCCACAAACTGCGCTCGACGCGCTAACGGCGCCGCCTGCCTACTGCAAATGCTTCGCGACGCTCTGAGAGCGGGCGAGCACCACGGACCCGCCCCTGCCTACCGCAACCACCAGCGATACCGAACACTGCGAAGCCTGTTCGCTGCCTGCATACCCAAAACCCCCATGGTGGTCACCCCGCATTCAGCGACCAACCCATCCACGTACCTAACCTCTCAGGCAAATACATCGAGTCGTCGACCGGATCGCCATGCCAGAACGCGTTGCGCGAAGTTTGCATAGGGTGGTATTCGACTTGGCTAACATCCTTGCCATCGACCCAGTGAAAGAGATAGGAAGAAATTGCACGCGACGTTCATACTCGCTCCTGCCTCTACCGTCGCTACGGCCGAGCAGCTCGAAGATGTGATCCGGCGAATGACCGAGAGCTCCACGAATGACCCGCCCGCTGAATTGGCCAAGCTATTGGTTGACCTTTCGGACCGCTGCGAATCCTCCATTTCAATCGACCGCCCAGCAGATGCGGGCGGAGCGGTCATCACTCTGCATGGCTTACAACCCGAACCGCTCAACGCGTTGTTTGACGCTACGAAGGAATATCGAATCGCGGCCTACGACGTCAACCTGAAGCGGCTGTATAACTCTCACGGCAGTGCTTCTGTCCGCGTGTTGTTGGGCGGCAAGGTAGTAATCCCTTACGCCACAGCGCAATTGCTTGATCATGTTGTTCGCAACCCAAAATGGCCGGATCCCGATGCGCCGTTTGTCATCATTGATAGAGACGACCCCGGAGACGGGGAGTACTACGTACAGACATACTTGAATGACGGTGGCTCCTATTCACTCGAGTACCGAGACGGGTCAGCTGAACGGCATTATGGATGTGAGACATCGGATCCCGGGGTGGTCTCAGATGCGATGTGGTCGTGGGTCGTCGGTGATTACCGGCGCTTGCAGGAAATGGCCAGGTGGGAGTTCGTGGACTGCGATGAGTAGGCTGCGAATCCGCGTGATATTCCCCGCACGGACGTTCGCCGCTATCCGAATTGAGGCCGCCTGACGGGTCTCCCGGTGCAGCAGGGCCGGAGATCCGACCGGGTGCTCCGCCGCAACTCTCAAAGCTCCTTACACGCGGTGGCGAAGCCACACACTCACCCGATCACCGGGAACCGCCGCTGCTTCGCCAACCGGTCCAAAGCGGACTGCATCACCGCGCGCACATAAGCATCGACCTCGTCGACATCCGGATCCGGCCCGAACCGCTCAACCACATGAATCGGCTCCAGCACCTCGTGCACGATCTTCGATGGCAACGGAAAGTTGGCCGGGATCGTCGATGTCACCCCGAACGGGAAGCCGATGCCCAGCGGCAGGATATCGGTGCGGATTTTCGGCAGGCCGAGCCGCTTCGCGATCCGGGTGCCACGGCCCAGGAACAGCTGGGTCTCCTGGCCGCCGATCGACACCGCCGGCACGATCGGCACGTCGGCCTCAATGGCGGTGCGTACGTAGCCCTTTCGGCCATTGAAGTCGATGGTGTTCTGCTCGAACGTCGACCGGTAGGAATCGTAGTCCCCGCCGGGGAACACCAGCACCACCCCGCCCGAGGACAGCGCTTTCGCGGCGTTCTCGCGGGTGGCGAGGACGACGCCGATCTTCCGCAGCGTCCCGGCCAGCGGCGTCTTGAACAGTCCGTAGTGCGCCAGGGTGTACAGCGGGCGGTCGTAGCCCAGCTTCTCGTAGAACGCCGGCGCCAGCACCAGGACGTCGGGGGTCATCGCGCCGCCGGAATGGTTGGACACCAGCAGCGCCCCACCCGTGGGCGGCATCCGCTCCAGACCCCGCACCTCGGCGCGGAACCAGATCTTGCCGATCGGGCCGGCCACCTTGCGGGCCCATTCGATGAAGCCCGGATCCCACTTCTCCAGATCCGAGAGGTCGCCGTCGTCGTCACCCATCCGCTCACCTCGCTTCAGTCGAGCCCAGTTGATCGGAACCTAAGCCCGTCGCCGAACTCCCAAACCGGTTTTGACCGCGGCAAGCGGCACCGGTTCGGTGGACCTAAGTCCCTGTGAGCTGCCCGAAGCCCGCGCTATGGTCGCCAGATGCCTGCACCCGAGCGCGGCACCGGTCGTGCGCCCCGGCTGGCCCGCCCGGCTGACGTGGCGACGCCGTTCGTGCGGGCCCGCGAGTACCTGCGCCAGCCCGAGCACACCGACGAGTTGCCGGTGGCGCGGCCGACCATCGCGGTGGCCCGCCAGGTGTTCCACGACGAGCTCGTGCTGCTCGGCATGCGGCTGTTCCTGCCGGCCGGCGAGGCAGAAGCGCCGGCCCGAGTCGACGCAGAGGTCCGCGCTGCCCTCGACTACTACGGCCAGCAGGGCTGGCTGGAGAACCCGGAGGGCTTCTTCACCGCCCCGCCGACGCTCACCGCCGTGACGCTGACCCCGGAGACCATCCGCCGCCAGCCCCTGCACCGGCTGACCTTCGACAGCGGCTACCAACCGCATCCCGGCGACCCGGGCCGCGACCGCTGGCTGGCCTACACCGCGAACCGGCGCGAGCACGCACTGCTGCTGCGCCACCGCGAGCCGCGGCCCTGGGTGGTGTGCGTGCACGGCGCCCTGATGGGCCGCGGCTCGGTGGACCTTCGGCTGTTCCGCGCCCGGCACCTGCACGAGGACCTCGGCCTGAACGTGGTGCTGCCGGTGCTGCCCCTGCACGGACCGCGCAAGACCAAGGGCGCGGCGTTCCCGGGCCAGGACCTGCTCGACGACGTGCACGCCGCCGCGCAGGCGGTGTGGGACATCCGCCGGCTGATCTCCTGGATCCGCATCCAGGAACCCGACGCCCGGATCGGGTTGAACAGCATGTCGCTCGGCGGCTACATCACCTCCCTGGTGGCCAGCGTCGAGGACGGCCTGACGTGTGCCGTGCTGGGTGTGCCGGTGGCCGATCTCATCGAGGTGCTCGGTGGCCATGGCGGTCTGCCCGAGGATGATCCGCGCCGGCAGACCCTCGAGCTGGCCCGCCCGATCGGGCGGATGATCTCCCCGCTGTCGCTGAGCCCGCGGGTGCCGATGGCTGGCCGGTTCATCTACGGCGGGGTGGCCGACCGGCTGGTGAGTCCGCGCGATCAGGTGATGCGACTCTGGGAGCACTGGGGCCGCCCCGAGATCATCTGGTACCAAGGCGCCCACACCGGGTTCTTCCGCTCGCGCCCGGTTCAGGACTTCATCGACGCCGCGCTGCGCCAGTCGGGTCTCGCCGCGCACTAGCGCCAGATCGGCTGGCGCTCCAAAGCGGCACCGATTTTTGTCGGTGGTGCCAATTATCATCAAGGTGGGTCAGGGAAGAGGGGACTGATCCGGGCGAGATAAGCCTCGGCCGACCAAGGGGAAGCCACTCCGGATGCTGCGGCATCCGTTGAGTGATTGCTGTTCTTGACTTTTCGTCCCACCACAGCTTCTCGCTGCGTGCCGTTGCAGCGATACCTGCTGCCTTCAGCAGGCTTTCATTAAGGGGGATGGCATGGATACGGATCAAAACCGCATGGTGGACTACGTCGATTGGGACTTCCCGAGTCTCGCATACCTCTGGGACAGCCAGATGCGCGCGATCGTGTCCGGCGCGAACAAGCTCGAATCGCTTAGCGAGGCGGACTTCGTGCGTTCGCTGACCTTGTTGCGCGGGCGGGTGCACAGCTTCGCTCAGGCCATGAGCGACGAGTGGCTCATCGTCACCGCGTACGTCATGGTCGAGGATCTGTTCAAGTCCTGCTTCAATCAATTCCGTTGGTCGCCTGGCGTTCCCGCCTACGTTGCCGCGACGGCGGGTGAGGTGGTGAAGGAGCTGACCCAACGCGGATTCGTCTTGCACTACGTGATCGACAACACCGTCGGCAACGCCAACCTCGCCGAGGTTCTGGACTACATGCCCCAGCTGTTCGAGACGGCCCGCCTGGCCATGACCGGACCCCAGCTCATGGCCGGGGTGCTCATGGCGCGGGACGGTCTCCCGCAGGAGATCTCGAGGATTCCGGAATACCGGGACAGGGGGCACGCCGCCGCTGACGAGTTGGTGAGTAGGTGGCACCGGGAGCGCAAGTCGTCGGTCTACCTCAACATGGACTTCGACGACGATACGCCGGCGCTATCGATGGATGTGGCGCTCTCGCAGTGCGATAAGCCTCGCACCGTCGTCGTGTTCCGCAATCAGCTGCCGGCTCCGGGCACCAAGTCGAACATCTGGCCGCCGGCCGGAATGGAGTTGCCCAACTTCGGCGGCCCGGAGTAGATCGCTCCGGGTACCTGAGGCTCGAGAGCGTCACCTCGCCTCTCGGGCCGTTGGCCACCACAAGAAGAGAGGAAGTGATCACCATGAACGACACCGTGCTGACCCAGGACGACTGGCTGGTCGTCGCCAACACCCTGTCGGTGTGGATCAACGACTCCGTGTTCCTCGACATCACCGCCGACTTCACGAAGAGCGGTACGTCCATCTTCGTGCTGCGGTTCAACGACGCCAACTACGCCAGCGCGCTGACCCTGGGCATGACCGTTTCCCTGGCCGAGGCGATCGCCCTGGCCAACGAATTCCTCAAGGAGGAGAAGAAGTGGTCACGAGGTCCCGCCACCTCGGGCCGGCAATCGATGACCACCACAACAGCAAGAAAGGAAGTGAGCTCCGTGGCTTACCACTGGAAGTATGAGATCAAGGAATGGGGTGCGGTGTTCAACGAGGGCAACCTCGCCGAGGACACCCGCGAGGACACCCTGGCCCGCCGGGACAAGCTGGTCAAACTGCTGCGCGAATCCGACTGGTACGCCGAGCAACCCGAGGGTGAGGACTCCGCGCTGGCCCATCGGGTCAGGGAGTTGGCGGCCGCCGAGGATGAATTCGAAATGCAGAATCTCATCATCGCCATCTACGACCTGGCCGACGTCGAACGGGCCTGGCTGGATCCCGGCTTGGAGTGGGCCTAGGCCGACGACCGACTCCCCGGAGTCGGTCCCTACCCCTCGTCCCGCCCCTTGTGCGTGTACATGTTCGCGTCCGCGCTGCGCAGCAGCGCCTCGATCTGATCGCTTGAGCCACACGCCGAGCCGACCGAGGCGCTCAGCTGCACCGGCACTCCCCCGGCCTCGTAGTCGCCGGTCAGCGCATCCCGCACCCGCGACGCCAGTTCGGCCACCCGATCCTCGGCGCCGGGTCCGACGGTGACGGCCACGAACTCGTCACCGCCGATCCGGTAGGCCGAGTCCGGCTCGGGCACAGCCGCTTTGATGCGCTCGGCGATCTGGCCCAGCACCTCATCACCGCCGGCGTGCCCGCACTCGTCGTTGACCCGCTTGAACCCGTCGAGGTCGATGAACACGATCCCGACCGGGGTGGCGGGCCCGGCGCGCAGCGCGTCGCCGGCGTCGTGGAACGCCTGCCGGTTGAGCAGCCCGGTCAGCGGGTCGGTCACGGCCAGCCGGGCCAGCTCCGCCTCGGCGGCCTTGCGGTCGGTGATGTCCTGGAACTGCCCGATGATCACGTCATCGGACCCGTGCGCCCCGGGCACCACGATCGCGTTGCGCTGCACCCATCGCACCGATCCGTCCCGGCCGACCACCCGCAGCTCCGTCGCGAGATGGGACTGCGGGGCGTTCTTCAGCGCGTCGAACTCGGCCTTGGCGGTCTCGACGTCCTCGGGGTGCACGAAGTCGCGGAAGTTGACCCCGATCAGTTCGTCGGCGGAATAGCCGGACATCTCGCAGAACGCCGGATTGACGTACTGCGCCCGCAGCGACATGTCCGCGATCGCCTGACCGATGGGCGCGTTGTCCATGCTGATCCGCAGCAGCCGCAGCGCGTCGTCACGGGCGTGCTCGGCCTCGACGCGCGCCGTCAGATCGCTGCCGAACCCGTAGAAGCCCACCACCGCACCGTCGACGACCTCCGGAACGAAGGACGTCTGCATGTGCCGGGTGCGCCCGTCGCGGTCCTCGAACGCCCGCTCGAACGTCCGCGGCTCACCGCGCAGCACGGCCTCGAGGTCGGGCAGGTTGAGGGTGTACAGCTCCTCGCCGAGGACGTCCCGAAGATGGCGGCCGCGCAGCTCGGCGGGCGTGATCCCGAAGTAAGCCACGAACGCCCGGTTGGCGATCACGTTGCGCTGGTCGCGATCCCAGAAGCTGACCAACGCGGGAATGTTGTCGACCAGCCGCCGCAGCAGGCGTGCTTCCTCGTCGGCCGCCGGCCCGTCGGGTCGCCGATCGCCTGTCACGATGCGCGGCCCCCTACCCGGTCATCGAACGAGAATGTCTGTACCGCGACGGTATCAACCGCCGCGGGGGTGCGGTCAAACGCACCGTTCAGCAGGTGGCGCCAGGTGGCGGCAGCTTGAGGTCGACCAGATAGTCGGCCGCGTAGTTGTCGACGCACGTGTCGCCGTCGAACACCACGGTGTGCTGGGTGCCCTTGTAGGTCAGCAGCGCGCCGCCGAGTTCCTCGGCCAGATCGACCCCGGCCTGATACGGGGTGGCCGGATCGTCCGTCGTCGAGACCACCAGCACCGGCGGCAGCCCGGCTGCCGACACCGTGTGCGGCGCGCTGGTCGCCGGAACCGGCCAGAACGCGCAGGTGTCCAGCGGTGCGTGTCCGGTGAACTCCCCGTAGCTCATGAACGGCGCCGCCTGCCGTGCGCGCCGGTCCTCGTCGACTACCGCCGCGCGGTCGGTGATAGGCGGGGAGTCGACGCAGTCGATGGCGGTCTCGGCGTCGTTGCCGTTGTTGTAGGCGCCGTCTTCGTCGCGGCCCCAGTAGTCGTCGGCCAGGCCGAGCAGGGTGTCACCGCGGCCCTTGGTCAACTCGGTCAGTCCCTCGGTCAGCTGCTTCCAGGTCTCCGGTGAGTACAGGGCGGAGATGGTGGCGGTGATGGCGTCGGGATAGCTCAGCCCGCGCGGGTCCTTGGTGACCGCCGGCTTGCCGACCAACGGGTCCACCAGATTCCGGTAGACGTCGACGGCCTTGGCCGGGTCGGTGCCCAGCGGGCAGTCCCGTTGCTTGGCGCAGTCGGCCGCGTAGTCGTCGAACGCCTTCTGGAACGCGGCGTCCTGGTCGATCTCGGCCTGGACCGGGTCGGCGTGCGGGTCGACCGCGCCGTCGAGGATCATCGCGCGCACCTTGTCCGGGTAGGCCTCGGCATAGGTCACCCCGATCAGCGTCCCGTACGAGTAGCCCAGGTAGGCCAGCTTCGCGTCACCCAGCGCCTCGCGCAGCCGGTCCAAGTCCCGGGCGACGTTGACGGTCCCGACGTTGGCCAGGAACTCCTTGCCCATCTTGTCCACGCAGCGCTGCACGTACTGCTTCTCGGTGTCCTCGATGTGCGCGACGCCGGCGGGGCTGTAGTCGACCTGCGGATCGGTGCGCAGCACGTCGTTGTCGTGGTCGGAGTTGCACTGCAGCGCAGGGGTCGACGAGCCCACCCCGCGGGGATCGAATCCCACCAGATCGAACCGCTGACGCACCGGCTTCGGCAGCGAGTCGACGAGGTTCAGGGCCAGGTCGATGCCGGAACCGCCCGGGCCGCCCGGGTTGATCACCAGCGAGCCGATCTTGTCGCCGGTGGCCGGGAACCGCAGCAGCGCCAGGGTCGCCGTGCCGCCGTCGGGGTTGGCGTAGTCGACCGGAACGGTGAGATCGCCGCACTGCGCATCCTTCGGCAGATCCAACTCCGCGCTGTCGGTCTGGCACGGCGCCCACTGGACCGGCGGCGCCGGCGGCAGCGGCGGCCCCGCCAGCCCGGGCGTCCCGGCCACCTCGGTGCTGCAGCCGGCGACCACGGTGGCGGCAGCGACCACCATCATCCCCAGCACGGCGGGCCGAGCGCGGATCACCCGCACATGCTCGCATGCGGGGAGCCAGTTGCGCTGTGAACACTAAGCGGATTCACATCTGCCGTGGCGGCTGCACAGCTCAGCCGATCGACACCAGATGGTCGATCGAGTCCCGGGGCAGGTCGCCGTCCACGATCGCGGTGACCTCCAGCCGTTCCAACGAGATCGCCCCCTTGTGGTTGTCCAGGAACGCAGTGTCGGCGGCGTCGCGCCCCGTTGCGATGCGCACCAGGGACTGCCGCGGCGCCAGCAGCGTCGCGTCGACGACCCGCCAGCCGCCGTCGACGTACGCCTCGGCCACGGCGTGGAAATCCATCGGCGACAGACCGGGCGCGTACACCGAGACCAGCCGGGCCGGCACGTTCACCGCCCGCAACAGCGCGACCACCAGGTGCGCGAAGTCGCGGCACACCCCTTCGCCGGCCAGCAGCGTGTCCGCCGCCCCATCGATCGGATCGCTGGAACCCGGCACATAATTCAGCCGGGTGCCCACCCAGGAGGACACGTTCTCCAGCAGGGTCGCGGAGTCGTAGGCGCCGAATTCGGTTGCGGCAAAGCCGTAGAACTTGTCCGCCTCGGCATAGCGGCTGGGCCGCAGGTACATCGACAGGTCGTACTCGCTGACCGGTGCCGGGTCGGTGTGCCCGATGATCGAGGCGGCGTAGGCGACGTTCAGGGTGCCCCCCTCGACGACGAGCTTGTGGATGCGGTTCCCGTGCGTGCCGCTGATCTCCAGGGGCTGCACCTCGGTGCCGTCCAACATGAAAGACAGCGACTCGCGCACCTCGGCATTCGGGTGCGGCGCGACGGCGATCTGAAACTCCAGCGTCGTCGGCGCGGTGATCTCCACGTCGAGTTGGGCGGCGACGTCACGCTTCATGGGAAGCCCCTCGGTTGACCGACCACCCACGTTACCGCCGGGGTTCCGCGGCGTCGACTCGAGAACCGAAGTCGTTGGGGCCATGGGCTTTCCGGTGTCTACTGCAGCGCCATATCGGCACGGGGGTACTCGGAGGTCTGATCGGTGAGCGCGGCCAGCAGCTCGGGCAGCGGGACCGTCGCGAATCCGATCGCGGAGTCGGCGATGCCGTAGGGCAGCACCAGGGTGTCGGCGTGCACCAGCGCGCCACACGAGTAGACCACGTTGGGCACATAGCCGTCGCGTTCGTCGTCGGCGGGGCTGAGCAGGGGACGCCGCAGCCGGCCGATGACCCGTTCCGGGTTGTCCAGGTCGAGCAGGATCGCGCCGATGCGGTATGTGCGCATCGGCCCGACCCCGTGGGTGAGCACCAGCCAGCCCGCGTCGGTCTCGATCGGCGAACCGCAGTTGCCCAGCTGCAGCACCTCCCAGACTTCGGCCGAGCGTTGACACTCCCGGGCGCCGGTCCACACGCACGGCCGCTCGGAGTACACCAGCGCATTCGACTCGCGGTCCGCGCGCGACAGGGCGGCGAAGCGCCCGCTGATGCGGCGGGGGAACAGCGCCAGGCCCTTGCTCTCCGCCCCCTGACCCACCATCGGCACGGAGGTGAACGACCTGAAGTCGGTGGTCTCCAGCAGTTGCTGGCTGATGTGGGTTCCGCTGTAGGCGGTGTAGGTGGCGTAGAACCGCACCGAGCCGTCGTCGTCGGTGAAGCGGACGAAGCGGGCGTCCTCCATACCGGCCGCCTCGGCGTGCATCGCCGGCCACAGCACCCGCTCGGGAAGCGTTACCGCATCATCGAATTCGATGCCGTAGCTGCGCTCGGCGATGGCCGTGATGGCACCGATCGTCTCCTGGGCGTGCCCGCGGGTCCTGCGGTGCAGCCGGAGTTTGGCGAGCCGCTCGTCGAGGTCGGCCCGGGTGAAGCGTTCGCCGAGCGCATCGAGGACGTAGCCGGCCGCCTCGCCCCGCTCGTCGAGTCGGGCCAGTTCGACCCGGAAGATCTCGGCGTCGAGCAGCGTGGCCGCGGTGGTTCCGACGGTGGCCAGCGTGACCGGGTTGTCCAGGGTGGGCTGCCCCGCGCCGTCGACGACACCGCTGCGGAAGCCGATCGTCGAGCGGTGGCCCTCGCCGATCCCGCGCACACTCAGCACGAACCGTAGGCTGCCCTCGGGTAGGCCGGTTTGATCGGGGTGCGCCACCATGCTGGGGTTGCACAGCGCCGCGCCCTCGATGGCGTACTCGTTGGTGAACGTCGCCCCCAGCAACATCATTCGCGCCTCGGAGATCTCGACGGCGGGGTCGAGCCGGTCGGCCAGCTCGCGGGCGTTGCGGCGGAACGTGTCACCCAGGTCGCGGTGCCTGCCGTCGAACCGGCCGATGACGTCGTCCAGCGCCAGCAGCACGACCGCCTCGTCCAGGGCCAGGATGCGGGCCAGCACCAGCCCGGCCCGGGAGTCCTGATGCTCGAAGCCCTCCTGGCCCGGCACGAACAGTCGGGTGACCACCCGCGCGGGGTCGGCGGCCAGTCGCAGCGGACTGCGCGTGGCCAGCCCACCGGCGGAACTCATTGCTGCAGTAGCGAAATGCGGCGGGCGTGCTGCAGCGTCGCTATCACGGCCAGGGTCGATTCCGCGCCCTGATTGCGGTTAACCCCGTCGGCGTGCAATCCGTCGAAGCCGCCACCCGTCTGCGGGTCCCACATCAACTGCCCGGCGTCGTTGGCGCCCTGGAACCAGGCGGCGGCGGCCCGGACACCGTCCGGCCAGGCCGGGCTGGGGTCCACGGCGGCGGCCCGGGCGCACGCGTCGGCCAGGGCGGCAACCTCGATCGGCTGCTGGTCGAACCCGGGCCGCGGGTCACCGGGGCCCCAGCCGCCGGCGGGTGTCGGCGACAGCTGATCGCCCGCGGTCTCCACCGCCAGCAGCCAGGCCAGAAGTTCGAGCCCGCGCCGCCACAGCTTCGGCGCCTCCAGTGCGACACCGGCCGCGATCATCGCCTCGGCGAGCACCGCATTGCCGTAGCTGAGCCGGGGCTCGGGCCACGGCCAGGCAGCGTCTTCACCGGGCGCGGGAAGCGCGACCGCATAGTCGGTGAGCAGTTTGTTGGCCGCCGAGTGATCGGGATGAACGGTGATGACCTCGGCAGCGCCCAGCACCGCATAGGCCATCGCCCGCGGGTGGTTCGACCGGGCCTTGGCGGCCCGCTCGAACTGCACTAGGGCCATCTTGCGAATCCACACGACGTCACTGTGTGCGACGGCGGTGCCCAGGCCCCACAGGCACCTGCCCCAACAGTCGTCCAGGGCGGCCTCGTCGAGCCACTTTCCGGTGCTGTCCATCCGGTTGCGGCAGGCCCCGGTGAGAGCCTGCGCCTCGCCGAGGAAACGGACCGCGACGCCGGCCAGACCATTCACCTCCCCGGACGCATCGGGTTCGCGGGTCGCGACGACCAGCACCCGGGCCATGTCGTCGGAGCAGTAGCCGTGCTCGGGGCGCGGCTGATCCAGACACGCGTGCTCGAAGGTGCCGCGGCGGTCGGTCATCGCCAGCAGGTGGTCGAATACCGGTGCGGGCGCAATGGCGGTGCTCATACCAGCGCCGGCTTCGCGGCTACAAGGCGTTTCGCCAGCGCCAGATATGCGGCGCCGACCACCGGCCAGGCCAGCTTCGGCGCCAGCAGCCGCGCCTCGGACGCCATCGACCCGGCCAGCCGCGGCTGGGTGAGCACCCGGTGCAGGGCCGAGGCCATCGCATCCGGGTCGTCGTGGTCGACCACGATCCCGGCCCCGCCGCTCAACAGCTCGACGGCGTGCGGGAAGGCGGTGGCGATGACCGGCCTGCCGTTGGCGAGGGCGTCCACCAGGACGCCGGAGGTCACCTGTTCGGTGGAATCGTAGGGCAGCACGACGGCGGCGCTGGACTGGATCAGCGCCGACAGCGAGGCCACACTGCGGTACTCGGCGTCGAAGCTGACCGAATCGGCCACCCCGCAGCGACTCGCCTGATCACGCCGGGCGTCGCGGTATGCCTCCCCTTCGGCGGCCAGCACCTTCGGGTGGGTGCGCCCGGCGACGTAGTAGCGCGGGCGCCCGGGCAGCGTGCGCAGCGACGCCATCGCGTCGATGACCCGCTCGATACCCTTGCCCGGCCCCAGCAGACCCCAGGTCAGCAGCGTGGGCCGCCCCGACCGCTTGACGCCGGCACCGGCGGCGACCGTGGCGCCGTGCGGAATGGTGGAGATCTTCCGGCGGTCGACGTCGTAGCCGACACACAGCAGATGATGGGCGGCATCGGACATCACCACCACGTGATCGGCCGTCGCCGCTATCGTCTCGAGCACCGAACGCTGATGCGGTGTGGGGCTTTTCAGCACCGTGTGGGCGACCACGATGGACGGGACGTGCAGCGCGGCCAGAACGTCGATGACCTCCTCGCCGTCGGCGCCGCCGTAGAGGCCGTACTCGTGCTGAACCACCGCGATGTCGCCCTGGTTCAGCAACTCCGCACTCGCGGCGACCGATGCCGCCGACCCGTTGACCAGCTCGCCGATCACCCTCGGGTCGGTGCCCGGCGATCCGTCACCGATGCGCACCACGTTGACGGCGACGCCGTTGGCCTCCAGCCCCCGCGACAGCGAGGTGCTGAACTGCGCGATGCCGCACAGCGTCGGCGGGTGGGTGGTGAGGATCCCGACCGTCGGTGGGCGCGAAACATGGCGCACCACAGCCGAATTGAAGGAAGAAGAATGAATAACTGGATAGCTCAAGGTGATCCCAACTCGCGGTTGTCACCGGCGTGTCCGGCGTGAGCGGATGCTCGTCAAGATCAGCGGTGAACGGCTGACTCATCCCGGACTGGCTGGGTTCCCAACTCTGTCCACGCTACACCCATTTCCCTCCGGGCAGTACGGCCGAGAACGCCGGTGGGACCGGGAAATTGACGACTGCGCTGGTCATGGCCACAAACACTGCCGCGTGAACGCTCCCCGGTGTACGGTTTAACCGGCTGAACCACCAGCCGCACGGAAACGTCAGGGTGGCGATCTGGATACCCCACCGCACAGGACACCGCTCCTGACGTGCGCCGACGTTGTACGGGTTGTGCTCGACGAGCGCCGCCATGAAGTCGATCGTTTTGGCCCCGCACTCCGTTCGGAGTGACGGACCACCCGGGGACGTGCACGAGAGGGCCACGCTTCTCCCCCCGCCCGCCAGTTTGTCCCAGTGCACACACCCCGCGATCGCGCATCATGCGCCGCTCCCCGAAGGAATCTTTCTTGAGCCAATTCACCGAAACCATGTTCAAAAACGCCCAGTGGAGCATGAAGGGCATGGTCACCGGCGAGCCCGGCCGGCCGGTCCGGCACACCTGGGCCGAGGTGCACGCACGGGCGGCCCGCATCGCCGGCGGCCTGGCCGCGGGCGGCGTGGGCTACGGCGACGCGGTCGCGGTGCTCGCCGGTGCGCCGGTGGAGATCGCGCCGACCGCGCAGGGCATCTGGATGCGTGGTGCCAGCGTCACCATGGTGCACCAACCCACCCCGCGCACCGACCTGCAGCGCTGGGCCGAGGAGACCACGGCTGTCATCGCCATGATCAGTGCCAGGGCCGTCGTGGTGTCCGATCCGTTCCTGGCGGCGGTCCCCCTGCTGACCGAGATGGGCATGACCGTCCTGACCATCGAGGACCTGCTCAAAGCCCAACCCATCAGCCCCGTCGACACTTTCGACGACGACATCGCCCTGATGCAGCTGACCTCCGGGTCCACCGGCTCGCCGAAGGCCGTGCAGATCACCCACGCGAACGTAGTCGCCAACGCCGAGGCGATGTTCGTCGGAGCCAATTTCAACGTGGACACCGACGTGATCGTCAGCTGGCTGCCGTGCTTCCACGACATGGGGATGACGGGATTTCTGACCGTGCCGATGTACTTCGCCGGTGAGCTGGTCAAGGTCACCCCGATGGATTTCCTTCGCGATATATTGTTGTGGGCCAAGCTGATTGAGAAATACAAGGCCACCATGACCGCCGCGCCGAACTTCGCCTACAACCTGTTCGCCCACCGACTGCGCAACCAGGCCTCCCCCGGCCAGTTCGACCTGTCCTCGCTGCGATGGGCGCTCTCAGGCGCCGAGCAGGTCGATCCCGACGACGTCGAGGATCTGTGTGACGCGGGTGCCCCATACGGCCTGCGGCCGGAGGCGATCCTGCCCGCCTACGGCATGGCCGAGACGACGGTCGCGGTGTCGTTCTCCGCCTGCGCCGGCGGCATGGTGGTCGACGAGGTCGACGCCGACCTGCTCGCCGTCCTACACCGCGCGGTTCCCGCGACCCGGGGCAACATCCGGCGCCTGGTGACCCTCGGCCGCCCGCTCGACGGTCTCGAGGTTCGCATCATCGACGAGGACGGCCGCGTACAGCCCGCCCGCGCCGTCGGCGTGATCCACGTCCGCGGCGAGCCCGTCACGCCCGGCTACCTCACCGCGGGCGGATTCGTCTCGGCGCAGGACGACCAGGGCTGGTATGACACCGGCGACCTGGGCTACCTCACCGAAAACGGCGAGATCGTGGTCTGTGGCCGGCTCAAGGACGTCATCATCATGGCCGGGCGCAACATCTATCCCACCGACATCGAACGGGCCGCCGGCCGCGTCCGGGGCGTCCGGCCCGGCTGCGCCGTCGCGGTCCGACTGGATGCCGGGCATTCCCGAGAGTCGTTCGCGGTCGTGGTGGAGTCCAAGACCCACGACGACCCCGACGACGTCCGCCGTATCGAACGCGAGGTGGCCCACGAGGTGGTCGCGGAGGTCGACGTCCGGCCGCGCACGGTGGTGGTGCTCGCCCCCGGGGCCATCCCCAAGACGCCGTCGGGCAAGCTGCGTCGCGCGCACGCACTCACCCTGGTGGGCTGAGCGCGCGGGTAGAGTTTCGGACTGACGCCGCGATCGGCGCGTCACCTGTGGAGGTGAAGGGCATGGCCGACTACGACGCCCAGCCCGGCCGCAAACCCCGTCCCGAGCCGAGGCTGTCGCCGGAGCAACTCGCCGCCGACGACGTCGACCTGAACGCCGGACTCGCCGGACTGGCGGGGATGGTCGCCGGGGCGTGCAGCGTCGACCAAATGCTCTGTCAGGTAGCGTAATTCGCCGTCCAGGCAATTCCCGGCGCCGACGGGGCCGGGGTCACCATGATCCACCTCGAGGGATCGCCGCGGATCAAGGAATGGTCGGTGACCGCCGTTTCGTTCGAGAGATCGACGTCCTGCAGTACGAGGAACTCCACGACGGGTGCCGCCTACGGACTGCCGTACACCACCGGGCCGCTGGCACGTCAGTTCGCACTGACTCAGCGGACCATCCTCAAGCTCGCACTGCCCGACCGCCTCCTCATCGCGACACCGGACGACGCACCCGAGACCGCCTCGGAACTCAGGTTCGCCTGATCGCGGACTAAGCGGCCTCACATGTGCGACGGCGGTGCGCCTCGATGTCGGAGGCGAAGGCGACCAGCGCGCTGCGAATCATCCGGGCGGTACCGTCCGGGTGCCGGCAGGATCCGCGCCCGTCGACCAGCCCGGTCACCCGGCGGATCTCCGTCACCAGCGCGTCGTCGACCCGGTTGGAGGCCAGTTCGGCGAGCAGCAGCGCCAGCGTCGGCAGGCCGTTGCGGCACGGGCCGCACTGCCGCGCGCTCTCGCCGGCCAGGTACTCGGTGATCTGCGCGGTGCGGGCCAGCCCGCACACGTCCGTCGCGAGCGCGTGGATGATGCCGGCCCCGGGGCTGGCGCCGACCGTCTGCAGCGACGCCCGGGACAGCCGCAGGCCCTCCAGCGCGCCGGCCGGGATCCAGGTGCCGTGGTAGCCGCCGACCAGGATCGCGCGGAGTTCGGTGGCGCCGGCGTGGGCGAGCAGGTCGGTCAGCAGCACGCCGGTCGGCACCTCGATGACCCCGGGGTCGGCCACCGCGCCGGACAGGCTGACGAGCATGGTGCCGGGATCGGCGTCATCGCCGACCGACCGGAACCAGTCCGCCCCGAACCGGGCGATCAGGCCGATATGGGCAAGGGTCTCAACGTTGTTCACCAGCGTGGGCCTGCCGTGCACCCCGGAGACCGCGCTGACGACGGTGCGGTCGCGCGGCAGCGCCGGCCCGCCCTCGACGTGGCGGATCGCCGCGGACTCCTCGCCCGCCACGAACGTGTCGGGGGCGGTGATCAGGGTGACGGCGTGCCGGTCGATGCCGGCGGCCCGGCGCTCGTCGAGGGCCTTCTCGGCCGCCGGGACCGCGTTCTGGTGCAGATACAGGTAGACCTTGTGCGCGTTGACCGCCTCGGCGGCGGCCTGCAGGCCGTCGAGCACCAGATGCGGTGCGCGGCTGAGCAGGGTGGCGTCCTTGTGGCTCAGCGGTTCACCCTCGGCGCCGTTGCCGATCACCACCGGCTTGGTGCCGTGGATCGCGGCGAGCTTGCGCGGGGTCGGGAACCCGGCGCCGCCGCGCCCGGACAGCCCGGCCCGCTCGAGCTCCGAGATCAGCTCCGACCCAACGATTTCCGGAAGCTCGCCGAAGCACGAGCGGTTCTCGGCCAGGGTGGGGCCGGCGGCGGCGAACAGCCGCGGCATCGTCGGGGGTGCCGTGCTCATCGGCGCTCGGTTTCGATGTCGCGGTACTCGGTGAAGTTCGGCAGCAGCCGCCACACCACCATGGCGAGCACGATCAGCGCGCACACCGCGGCGAACGCCAGGAACCAGATATGGCCGCGGTCGGTGCCGTTGCCGATCGCGTGCGCGAAGGCGATCGGCCACAGCGCATAGGTCAGCCAGTGCACCAAACGGAAGGCCAGCAGCCCGATGCGGTGCCGCAGCAGGCTGGTGAGTGTCACGACGATCAGCAGGTCGACCGCCAGCGTGCCGAGCCCCTGCCACACCGGCCGGTACTCACCGATGAACGGGACGACGAAGTCGACGACCCGCAGCTGCGCGTAGGGGTCGAAGAACAGCAGCCCGACGTGCAGCGCCACCAGCAGGGTGGCGGCCAGCGCGACGAAGCGGTGGACGTCCTCGACGCCGAAGCGGGGCAGCCAGGCCAGCGGTCGGCCCGAGCGGGTGGCGATGCCCAGGGCGATCGACAGCGTCAGGAACGCCAGGGCGACGACGCCGGTGCCGCGGCCCAGCGCCCAGAGCGCCTCGCTGGTCATGACCCGCGGGCGCGGGTGACCGGCGGGGAGAAGCTGTTGCCGCCGGAGGTCCTGCTGCCGCCGGCCGGGACGTGGCTGGTGCGGATCGGGAACGCGGGCTGCGCGGGAGCCTGCTGGACGGGCGCCTGCTGGACGGGCGCCTGCTGGACGGGAGCTTGCTGGACCGGGGCCTGGTACACCGGCTTGGGCGGGGTGTAGGCCGGCTCCGGGGTGTAGACCGGGGCCTGCTGCACCGGGGCCTGCTGCGGGACGTACACCGGCGGCGCGACCACCGGCGCCGGGGCCTCGGCGGTCGGGGCCGGCAGCACGACGGCCGGCGGCGCCACGACCGGCGCGGCCGGGACGTTCACCGGGGCGGCGTCGGGCACCGCGGGCAGCTCGACGGCGTCGGCCGGAACCAGCGCCTCGGCGGGCTTGACGGTGTCGGCGTAGGCCAGCGCGGACGCCCCGGCCACCCCGGCGATGCCGAGCCCGGCCAGGGTCCACGAGGTCGCGGCGGCCCGGC
>WBZP01000351.1_pt1 | contig 63537 bp, 39 predicted proteins | sample 5204301 | NCBI WGS metagenome assembly WBZP01 (sample SAMN12412401, study PRJNA552823) | activated sludge metagenome | isolation source: activated sludge from nitrification reactor of wastewater treatment plant... | place: USA: Pennsylvania | collected 2017 | reverse complement strand
CCTGGGCGGACGGATTAACGCAACGGCAGTCGTTGAGCTAACAATGACCCCGTAGGGGTCACGGTATCCTAGCACCGAGAATCCATTTTTTATTTCGGCCCCGTAGGGGTCGCATAAAGGGTTCATCGGGCAAGCGGCCTGGAATTACAGCAAGACGGTCCCCGTTGAGTCGAAGTCGGGACGTTCCAGGCTAGCCCCGGGTGAGCGAGGCGCGCTACCTGCGTCCATCATTGCATTGGCATTGTTGCGACGAGTGAACACGGGACGGATGGAGAGCAGCGTACGGCCGGTTCGCTCTAAATATTAGTGAACAGTAAACAGTAAACAGTGAATAGTGAATAGTGAATAGTGAATAGTGAATAGCGAATAGCGAATAGCGAATAGAAGATAAACCATAAAAGATATGGGAAAACTATTTTAACGCGGAACTCGAAACTCGAAACTCGGAACTGTCAACCCCTTCCCTCGTCCCTCGGTCTCGCCCCTCGTCCCTGCATTCATTCGGGCCCGTTGATCTACAACAAAAAAAAGCCGGACTCACGCCCGGCTTTTCACCATTTCCACACTTTATGACCACCTGTTTAGGGAGGTTGTATAGAGAACAAGTGGTGGGATATTTGGTTTCTGTTTTTTCTTTATCATAATCTAAGTGTTTGAATTACACTAAGATAAAAGTAACACAGAGGGACGCAGAGGAATGCGCAGAGGGGCACAGGGAAAAGAATCTCTGGTCAATTTTCTGCTGAGAACTGGCGCAGGAACCGCAGATCGTTCTCCGAGAAGAGGCGCAGGTCTTTGACGTCGTATTTCAGCATGGCGATGCGTTCGATGCCCATGCCGAAGGCGAATCCGCTGTAGCGTTCGGGATCGATGCCGCAGTTCTGCAGTACGTTGGGATCGACCATGCCGCAACCCATGATCTCGAGCCAGCCGGTGTATTTGCACACGTTGCATCCTTTGCCTTTGCAAAGTTCGCAGGTGATGTCCATCTCGGCGGAAGGCTCCGTGAACGGAAAGTAAGACGGACGCAACCGGATTTCCGTATCGGCGCCGAACATCTCGCGGGAGAAGTACAGCAGCGTCTGTTTCATGTCGGCGAAGGAAACGCCTTCGTCGATGTAAAGTCCTTCGACCTGGTGGAAGAAGCAGTGCGCGCGCGCGCTGATGGCTTCGTTGCGGTAGACGCGACCCGGCATCAGCATGCGGATGGGCGGCTTGGTGCTTTCCATGACGCGCACCTGAACACTCGATGTGTGCGTGCGCAGCGCGATGGAATCGCTGCCGCCGCGTTGCTCGATGAAGAACGTATCCTGCATATCGCGGGCAGGGTGATTCTCCGGAAAGTTGAGCGCGGTGAAATTGTGCCAGTCGTCTTCGATCTCGGGTCCGTCGGCGACGGTGAAGCCGATGCGCGAAAAGATCTGCAGGATGCGTTCGCGGATGAGCGAGATGGGGTGGCGCGCGCCGAGGGTCAGCGGCTCCGCGGGAAGCGTGAGGTCGATGTCGGTCGCGGCGGCCTGATCGGCTGCGGCTTCGAGCATCTCCTGGAAGGAAGCGAGCTTCGCTTCGGCGGCTTGTTTCAGTTCGTTGACCTGCGCGCCGTACTGCTTCTTCTCCTCGGCGGGAATCGACTTCATCGCCGCGAACAGCTCCGCCAGGATGCCCTTCTTACTCAGGAAGCGCAAACGAAACTGCTCGACTTCCTCGCGGTTGGTGGCGGAGAAGTTGGTGATTTCGTGGAGGTAGGTGGAGAGGGAGGACATGCGAGGGACGAGGGACGAGGGACGAGGGACGAGGCTTGTCTGCCGAAGCTTTAGCGTAGGCAGGGACGAGGGAATTGAGTTCTTGGTTTCCAGTTTCGCGTTTCCAGTTTCCAGTCCTGGTCAACTTTAACCGGAAACGCGAAACCCGAAACGCGAAACCAAAAACTACTATTGCACCACCGTCATCTTCATCCTCACATCCTGCACCGGACGGTCGCCGGGTTGGGTTTGGACGGCGGCGATCTTGTCGATGACGTCGAGGCCTTCGATCACTTCGCCGAAGACGGTGTAGTTCTTATCGAGGAAGGGCGTACCGCCGAGCGTGGTGTACACTTCCTTCTGCTTGTCGGAGAACTTGAGTCCGCGCTGCATCTCCAGCATCTGGAGCTGCTCGTTGGTGAGCACTTGTCCTTGCACGATGTAGAACTGGCAACCGCTGGAAGCCTTGGCAGGATTCTCGGTGCGTGCCGCGCAGATCGCGCCTTTCTTGTGGAACAACGAATCGTTGAACTCGGCGGGAATCGTGTAGCCGATGTCGCCCATGCCGAGCATCTGCCCGGGCTGCGCGTTCTTCGACTGCGGGTCACCGCCCTGGATCATGAAGCCGCGGATAACGCGGTGGAACAACAGGCTGTCGTAATAACCCTCGCCGGCCAGCTTCGCGAAGTTGTCGCGGTGCTGAGGCGTTTCGTTATACAGGCGCACTTTCATGTCGCCAAAATCAGTCTTGATGAGTACAATCCGGTCTTTTTGTGCGGAATCTGCGGCCATGGCGGTAGGTTGTTGGGCGTAAGATCGCAGGCCGAAAAGCAGCAGCAGGGCGCAGCAGCAGGTTGCCAACGTCTTCATTTTGTGTTATTTTTGTTTTCCTTTGAATTAGATGAGCAAACTTACCCAAAAAGGCACGAATACCGAAAGCCGACTCGGCAGAATCGCCGCTTTAATCGTGATTTCGGGCTTTTTAGTCCTCACAGGCCTGTCGTCCTGTAAGAAAGACGGCCCGACCAAGGCGCTGATCACCGTGGTCGACTCCCTGAACCGACCGGTGCAGGCCGCGTCGGTAACCCTGTGGCAGGACACGTCCACCAATTCCGTCAACGGCGTACAATCGAAGGTGCGCGTCACCAAGAAAAGCGACGCCGCCGGTCGTGCCGAATTCGAGTTCAAGCTCGAAGCTTTCCTCAACATCGAAGTCATCAAGAACGACGACACCGCACGCTCGTTCATCCGGCTCAAAGAGCACGAGACGGTGACGAAGACGGTCTCCTTGTAGGAGGGACGAGGGAGGGGGTTGATAGTTCCGAGTTCCGCGTTTCGAGTTCCGGGTTCTTTTAAAAAGGGACGAGGGGCGAGACCGAGGGACGAGGAAGGGGGTTGATAGTTTCGGGTTTCGGGTTCTTTAAAAAAGGGACGAGGGACGAGACCGAGGGACGAGGAAGGGGGTTCCGGGTTCCGGGTTCCGGGTTTCGTGTTTCGTGTTTTTTCAGTTAGTCCGTATCTTGTATGGTTTATCTTCTATTCGCTATTCGCTATTCGCTATTCGCTATTCGCTATTCGCTATTCGCTATTCGCTATTCGCTATTCGCTATTCGCTATTCACTATTCACTATTCACTATTCACTGTTCACTGTTCACTGTTCACTGTTTACTGTTTACTGTTTACTGTTCACTGTTCACTGATATTAAGAGCGCACCGGCCGTACGCTTCTCCCCTGCCGTCCCGTGTTCCCTCGTCGCAACAATGTGAATGCAATGATGGACGCAGATAGCGCGCCTCGCTCACCCGGGGCTAGTCTGAATCGCATCAATCACCGCTCAGCGGGGACCGCCTTTGCTCATCGTTCGGCGATCGATGTAGGATGCAGTTGTTACGCCCCTCCGGGGCTGAAATCCAAATGGCATCTCCAGCAAGATTGTTGGGCCCCTCCGGGGCAGGCGGGTTCCTTTTAGGAGGGGCGAGAAACGAGACCGAGGGACGAGGGAGAGGGTTCCGAGTTCCGCGTTTCGGGTTCTTTTAAAAAGGGACGAGGGGCGAGACCGAGGGACGAGGGAAAGGGTTGATAGTTCCGAGTTTCGAGTTCCACGTTCCGGGTTCTTTATTGTCAATGCCTAACTAGGGTTGACCGTTTTTAGGAACTCATTTGATTGTTATTTGCCATTAATACGGCCGGATTCTGAGGTCTGGTTGCTCAGATTTACACGGGGCTCGAAGCCCCTGTAAATCTGCTATTTGCCGCTAATGACGTCGTCATCTTCGGTACTGGTTGCTGCTGCAATGCTACCCATTCTAACTCAAAGGTGGTGGGTGCTTTTCTCTTTAACGCTTTGTGAGGCTTTTCCCGATTGTAGAGTTCTACCGCCCGGTCAACCTCCCGGACCAGATCTTCAATATTACTGATGATTCGGTGCCGTAAGTAGTTGTTCTTAATCACCCCATTGATTCGCTCGGCTTTCCCATTTTCCCAGGCATATTCGCACATACTGTTGCGCATCTGGTGCTGGGCCGTATAGTCCAAAAAATCCCTGGCGTAATATTGGCCCCCGCCATCCGAATGCATGATAAGACCCGGCGGTACAGAGCCTCCCCGCGTCTTTACAGCCTTGCGTAAGGCCGGTAATGTAGTATCAACGGTGTGCAGGTTCGCGGCCACCTGATGACCTATAATCCTGCGGGAGAAGGCGTCTATAATGAAGGTGAGGTAGTAATACCTGCCATTTACTTCGAAGTAGGTGATATCACTTTGCCATGCCTGATCGATTCCGGTCACCGTCGCTTGCTCAAGTAAATTGGGGAATCGGATCACACCGCTGCTATCGGTCGTACGATGGAAATTGCGCTTTCGTACACTCCACAACCCCTGCTCTTTACACAAGTGCTCGAACTTGTCCCGACCCATATGAGAAGGAAGGATCTTGTAGTACATATCGCGCATCCCCATGGTCGGATGATCCTTCCGCACCTGGTATACAACCCCGAGCAGTTGCTCTTGCTGGTCCTGATTCCTCATGTAAACGTCTATGTGCTTATGAACAGCTTGCTTGCTGATGCCGATACTTTGATAGAAGCAGTTCAAACTGCAGCTTAGCTGTTCTCGCCGGAACCAGAAGTATCGGACAGTTGTGAGCCTAGCTTTTTTTTTATGTCCACCCGGTACATTTCCTCCGCTATCTCGATCATCTTGTCCTTGAACTCCAACTCGACCTGCTTTTGACCTAATTTTCGTTCCAACTCAGCGATCTTTCTCTGAAGTTCCAGGAGCTTGCGCGTGTCGCTTTCCCCCTCTACGATCAGCCGTTCTTTCTTCTTTGCCATACTCCCAAATTTAGCGATCCAGCGATAAATCGAGGTCCCAGACACCTGATACTGTTTACTTAGGTCACATACCCGGGTAAGGCCGGTTTCTAGCTCCTGAACCTTCTTTCGCTTAAAATTCTCACTAAACGTCCGCTGAGAGCGCTGCTCCAGGCTTAATTCGTAATCCTTTCTGGTTGCCATGATTTGGTCGATTTTATGGTCAACCTATTTCAGGCACTGACAGGTAGGCGGTTAGTATTTTTTATTTAATCCCTCCTTCGCTATAGCAACGGCGTACAGGATTCGTTTTTCTCCATTCGCTATTCACTATTCACTATTCACTATTCACTATTCACTATTCGCTGTTCACTCCCCACCCTCTCCCCACCTTTTTCGACCTTTTGTAAGGAATTCGGCCTTTTTTAGAAAACTACGGGCAACTTCTCTGGTACAATGCTACACGCCGGCTCATATCCGGACGTGAACCATTACCATGCTCCAACACCCACTCCAGATCCTTTACATCGAGGATGATGATCTCGACCGGATGATCATGAAACGCGCCCTGAACAGTTCGGGGCTGCCGGTAGAATTGCGATTCGCGGAAAACATCGATGCGGGCCGGGAAGCCACACAGGGCGTCGAATACGACTGCATTTTTCTGGATTATAATCTGCCCGGCGGTACGGGTCTGGAATTGTTGAAGGTGATCCGTGCTTCGGGCAACAACTCCCCGATCATCATCGTGACATCACAAGGCGATGAGAAGATCGCCGTGGAAGCCATGAAGAACGGTGCCAACGATTACATTCCAAAAAGTTTCTTGTCTGCCGATGGCCTTTCGCAAAGCCTTCGCTTCGTCCTTCGCTTCCGGGACCAGGAAAGGGAACGCATACGGCTGCAGGAGGAACTCAATGCCGCGCAGCAGCAACTTCAGGCGGTCGCTTCCAACTCACCGATCATCCTGTTTGCATTCGACCAGAACCAGCAGCTTGCGTTGCTGGAAGGCCGCAGTCAAACGCTTTTCGGAATAGCTCCGGAAGCCGTGCTCCACCATGGGCTTATCGAAGTACAAAGCAAACTGCCGATGAACGCGGAAGACGTCACTGCCGCGATGCACGGCAAGGAAGTCACCACGGTAGTGTCGTTCAACGACCGCTATTTCGAAATCTACTACGCGCCGGTACGTGATGCCAGTCAGCATATCACCGGTGTCATGGGAATCGCGGCCGACATCACGACCCACAAAGCGGCTGAAGACCAATTGCTGCAAGCCAAACAGATGGCCGAGGAAACGTCCCGCATGAAGGAACAGTTCCTCGCCAACATGAGTCATGAGATCCGAACCCCGATGAACGGGATCATCGGTCTGACCAGAATCCTGCTTGAAACATCGCTCACGGAAGAACAAGAACGCTATCTCCAATCCATCAAGACCTGCTCGAACAACTTGTTGGTGATCATCAACGACATCCTCGATTTTTCGAAGATCGAAGCGGGTAAGATGAACTTTGAACAGGTCCCTTTCCGGATGACCGACATGGTGGCGCATACGATCGAGTTGTTCCAGACCAAGGCCGATGAAAAATCGATCCGGCTGGTGCAGGAGATCGACCCACAGGTACCGGCGGCTTTGATCGGTGACCCTACCCGACTCAGTCAGATCCTGAACAACCTGGTCAGCAATGCGATCAAGTTCACCGATAAGGGTGACGTAACAGTACGGCTCGGTCTTCGGTCGAAACGGGACCAGGACGTAACGATTGATTTCGAGGTCCGGGATAGCGGAATCGGCATCCCGGAAAAGAGTCTCGACAGCATCTTCGAGAGCTTTACACAGGCATCGAGCGACACGACCCGAAAATTCGGTGGCACCGGCCTGGGGCTTACCATTGTGAAAAAGCTCATTGAGTTGCAGGGCGGCGCAATCACCGTCCGCAGCAAGGTCGGTCAGGGTACCACCTTCGCTTTTCATATCAGTTTCCCGATCGCGACGGAAGATGCCTTCCGACCGGTAGAAATGATCCAGGAAGACAAGCTGGACATCTCCCATTTACGTATTCTGATCGCGGAGGACAATCCCGTGAACCAGTTGATCGTGAAAAAGCTGTTCAAAGACTGGAAAACTGAAGTCCATTTCGCCGATAATGGGAAACAGGCGATTGAGCATCTTCAGCAATCAACATTCGACCTGGTCCTGATGGATATCCAAATGCCCGAAATGGACGGAAACACGGCGGCCCACTACATCCGTACCGAGCTGCCGGAACCATTCCGGAGCATTCCGATCATGGCCATGACAGCTCACGCCACGCAAACCGAACGGGATAAATCCTTCCAGGTCGGTATGAACGAGTATATCAGCAAGCCGTTTGATCCGTCGGAGCTAAGAAAAAAGATCCTGGCTATAACCCAAGACCGTAAAACTCCGTTAAACCAAGCTGCCGAATCGACTGCAACTACCACCAACGTGATGCTTCCAGAATCCAGCACCAACGGAAACGTGACGAAAAGTCCGGCCAGCCCCGGACAGGTGCAGGCCATCTTATCCGAACACAAGATCAACCTCACCTATCTCAAATCGATCGCTGACGGCAATGACGGATTCATCATTGAGATGATCGAGATGTTCCTGAACAAGACGCCGGAAGCATTGGAGAAAATGGAAGCCTGTTTCCGGGAAAAGAACTGGGAGGAATTGCGCCAGATCGCCCATCGCATCAAACCCTCGTTCGGTTATGTGGGACTGGCGACTACCCAGCAGATGCTGGCGGAGATCGAGAAACTCAGTGAAGACCCGAGTGGCGATCCTTCGCGTGTCGGGACATTGATGGGCGAGGTTCAACAGATCAGCCGTTCCGCATTTTCACAGTTGGAACAGGAACTCGGCAGTATGCGCTGAACCGACAACATTAGCGGTATTTACTGACCGTCACCTCTTGAAAACTTCAATGCCGCTCCGGAATGTTCCGGGGCGGTTTTTGCATTTATCGCTATCTTTCGGCCTCTTAGAAGAATGAAGATCCTCGTTTGCGAAGACGATGAAATGGTGCTGAAGATGGTGGAATTCAAGCTCCGAAAGGATGGCTATGAAGTCCAGTTAGCAGGAGATGGGAAAGCCGCGCTTGACCAGATCCGCAGCTTTCAACCTGACCTTATCATCACTGACATCATGATGCCCTACCTCACCGGTCTGGAGATCGTCCACCAGGTAAGGAAGACGCTCAATCTTGCCACCCCTATCATCATCGTTTCTTCTATTGGCTTGGAGAAGACCGTTTTGGAAGCGTTTCAATTAGGCGCCGACGACTTTATCACCAAGCCATTCAGCCCGAATGAGCTTTCTGTAAGGGTGAAAAAGTTATTGATGAAAACGGCCTGATCCTTGTTTAACTTTTGCATCCGGATTGCGTAAAGCAATAAGCGGATTCTGTAGTTAATTTCGCTGTCCGACTTCCGGAATCCCCTGCCTAAGAAATGCACAATCGCTTTATTTTCAGATACATAACCCTGATTTGGGTTATGCTCCTTGCTTTCGGGGGGAAACTTTCCGCTCAGACCAAAGGAGATACCGCGATCGTGATCAACGAGCGAACCGACATTGACGCGCTCTTCAAGCAGGCCCGTGAAGTCAGCTTTGCCGGTAATAACATTCAGGCGAGACGCATCCTTCAGCGCATCCTGGAACGAAAGCCGGATTATTACGATGTCCGCACCTTTCTGGGACGTACCTACGCCTGGGATCGCCAGTATGACAACGCACGCACGGAACTCAGCCGGGTCCTGATCGATCGGGAAAACGACCAGGACGCGTTGCTAGCCCTGATCGATGTGGAAGACTGGTCCGGAAATCCTGAAGTGGCCAACCAGTATCTGAAGCTTGGCCTCAGCTACTACCCTACATCGGAGGCCCTGCTGATGAAGAAGGCCCGGCTGCAGATCAAGGCCGACGACAAGGAAAGCGCGGCGATCACCCTCCGCCGTATCCTGGATTTCAATCCCGGCAATAAGGAAGCGATCGATCTGATGAACAGCCTGAATACAGCCCGTTTGAACAACCGGGTCCAGATCAGCTACACCGTCGATTTCTTTGACCAGAAGACCTCTCCCTGGCAATTCATATCTGCGGATATCGGACGATCCTTCAAATTCGGCTCGGTGATCATGCGCGGAAACGTTGCCGAACGGTTTGGCAATCGAGGTTTGCAGTACGAAGTGGAGAGTTTTCTCCGACTCTTCAAAGGAAACTATGTGAATGCCGCTATGGCCTTCTCAACAGCCGATCAGGTTTTCCCCGGTCAACGATACTCAGCCGAGATGTATCAGAAACTCCCCTGGGGTTTCGAATTATCCGGAGGTTTGCGTTACCTGGAATTCACGGATGGCACGACCATTTATACCGGCAGTCTGGGTAACTACTTCCGCGATTACTGGATCGCTTTCCGTGCCTTCGTTACACCCAAACCGGACGTGGTAACCTCCGAGAACAGTTTCTTCGCCCGGACCTCCCAAACCCTCATCCTGACCATGCGAAAGTACATGGGGGATGCCGACAACTTCATCGGCTTACGTGCAGGGCGCGGAGATTCACCGGATGAAAGAAGGGTCATAGATGCCACGACTCCCCGGCTTCGCTCCTGGTCCGGCGATCTCGAAGTACAGCGTCGGGCGTTCGGGCGATGGATCGTCCGGGCGGATATGGGCTATGCGTACGAAGAGATCCGTGAGGACACCTATCAACAACGCATCACACTGGGATTGCAATTAAGAACCAATTTCTAATCCGCGACATGCATCGATTCCGGCTAACTCTCGCACTCCTTTTCCTTGGTCTGGTCCTCAACACCGGACAGGTCCTGTCGCAGACACCCGCGAAGGCGCCTGCAAAGGTGAAAGAAGACCCACGCGTAACAGCCCGCAGGTTCTTTGAGAAAGACACCATTCACACCATTCGGATCTATTTCCCTCAGTGTAACTACTGGGATTCGCTGACCTACTACAAGAAGATTTACGACTCCCTGGAAGTGTCGACCTATATGCTGGCAACCGTCATCATCGACGGGAAGAAGATGTATTCCACCGGGGTGCGCTTCAAAGGCGAGTCCTCGTATGAATTCTATCCAGGCAAGAAAAAGCCCTTCCGAATCAAGTTCAATAAATTTGATAAAAAGCAAGATTATCAGGGAATTGAGGAGCTTAACTTAAACAACAACTTTAAGGACCCGACGATGATGCGGGAGAAGCTGTACCTCGACTTGATGAACAAATATGACCTACCGGCACCACGTTCATCGTATGCCAAGGTCTACCTGAACGACAAGTACTGGGGGCTTTATACGCTGACGGAACCGATCGATAACGAGTTCCTGAAGAGCCGGTTCCGCAATGAGGATGGCAACCTGTACCAGGGAGAACCCGTAGCGAGCATGGCCTACCTCGGTAACGACCCGACCAAATACTGGAATCGGTATGTCAAGAAGAACAATCTCAAGCAGAATGACTGGACCGACCTGGTCAAGCTCATTAAGCTTATCAACGACTCCACCCTCTCGGATGCGGCCTATGCCAGCCAACTGGACGGAATCCTGGATACGGATAAGATGCTGCGCGCCTGGGCCATTAATAACCTCATCGGGAATATTGATGCCTATAACATCTTCTATCCGCACAACTATTTCATTTACCACGACAGCCTGGATGGTCGGTGGAAATGGATCAGTTTGGACGGTAACTATGCCTTTGCCGCCTGGAACCCGATCATGAACCTGCCGCAACTCCAGCGGATGAGCGTCATGGTACCGGATTCGACCCCTTATCGGGACCCGCGCCCCCTGATGGAGCGAACGATCGGAAAGAACAACATCTATCAGAAGCGCTATCTCAACATCCTGAAGGAACTGGTCAACTCCGATTTTATTCCGGAACGGATGAACGCGAAAATCGACAGCTTATCGCTCCGGATCCGGGTTTCGGTCTATGCCGACCTTAACAAGATGTATTCGAATGCTGACTTCGATACGAACCTGGAATCGACCCTTGGCGACCCGCTGGATCCGGGTAATTTCATTCCCGGATTGAAGGCCTACGTCGCCGAACGCCGCCGGTTCATTGAAGCGGAAATTGAAGAGTTGGAACGAAAAATCCGTTAACATCCCATACCTAAGAAGAAGCGCCTGATCGGCGCTTTTTTTTGGTGAACTTTCCGGATTTTTACGGGTATAATCCTGTACCCCATTCCACCGGTGAACCGTCTTCTTCAAATCAACTGGACCGACCTGCAGTACTCAGCCGATGAGTTCAGCCGGGAAGTATACACCTTCCCGCTGCACATTCGGATACTGATCGGTATCACCCTTACGTTTGTCGTCGTTGTCATTGTGCTGCTGGCTGTCATTTTAGGCAGTCGGATTCATAAGACGCGCCGCGCCAGAACCCGGGAGGAGTTGCGCCGAAAGTACCAGCCAGTATTCATGGAACTCCTCTTTGGCAGTGATGAGCCGTTTTCTGAGCAGGATCCGAAACGACTCTTCGACCCGATCGACCTCCAGACCAGCTTCCACCAGGAGATATTGCTGGAGGAGACGATCCATTTACACGAGAATTTTTCCGGCGAAACGGCGGCGCGATTGGAGCAATTGTATGTGAACCTGGGCTTCCACGAAGTATCGAAGCGTCGGCTGCGTGAGAAACGCTGGGACAAAGTCGCGAAAGGCATGCGTGAGCTTTCGCTCATGAATGTCCGTGAAGCGGAACCCCTGATCAGCCCGTTCCTGAAGAGCAAGCACGACATTCTCCGGAAGGAAGCCAGGGTCGCACTCGTCAACCTTTCGGTCAAAGATCACTTGTCGTTCCTTTCACGGGAGACCGAGCCGCTGACCGACTGGGATCAGGCGGTGATCTATTCCATGATGAGTAAAATGCCGGAATTTTCCATTCCCGATTTTTCCATCTGGTTGGATTCCAAGAACCCGACGGTGGTCGAGTTCTGCATCAGTATGATCGGCGCTTTTCGTCAGCAGGAGTCGTTGCCGATCCTGATTCGTCTTCTCAACGATCCGGTAGAAAAACGCAAGCTGCTGGCGATCCGGGCGCTACGTGAACTGGGAGCAGCAGCCGCGGAGCAACCCCTGCTCGACCTGTATCCTACCGCCGGCAGTGAGATGCGCCGGGAGATCCTGCGGACCCTTGAAGTGATCGGAAGTGAACGTAGTCTCCAGCCGATCCACCAACTCCTGTTGCAACCGGTCAGTGACCTGCCGTTGGCCATCCAGGCCGTACGATCCCTCCTTGCCACCGGCCCGCGTGGCGTACAACTTGTCGAACAACTTGCCGTGCATGGCGATCCCAAGATCCAACAAGTGATCCGTCACGCGCGGGATAAACGACTCTGATCCGCTATGGGATATTTCTTTTATTACTTCACCAAGTTCGCGGATCACTTCATTCTGCTCTACAGCGGATTGTTGTTTGCCACGTACTTCACCCTTTCGGCGCTTTCCGCCCGGGAGATCATGGGGTACATCCGTCGCAACAGTTTCATTGATTACCGGGATATCCTGACCGCGCCTTCGGCTCCGGCCGTTTCGATCGTCGCTCCCGCTTACAACGAATCGAAGACCATCGTTGAGAACGTCCGATCGCTGCTGAACATCCACTATGTGAACTTCGAGGTGATCATTGTGAACGACGGCAGCAAGGACGACACCCTGCAGCTCATGATCGACGCCTATGAGCTCGAGCCCGTTCCATACGCCTTTGACGAGGCGTTGCATCATAAACCGATCCGTGCGGTCTATAAATCGCGTATCCCTTCCCTCAGCAAACTCACGGTAGTCGACAAGGTGAATGGCGGCAAGGCTGATGCGCTCAATGCGGGCATCAACGTCTCGCGTTTCGACTACTTCGCGGCCATCGACGTAGACTGCATCCTTGAATACGAATCGCTCCTGAAAATGGTCAAACCGTTCATGGACGCGACTCCGGACGAGACGGTCATTGCCGTGGGCGGCGTCGTTCGCATCGCCAATTCGTGTGAAGTAACCGAAGGCAAGATCACGGAGGTCAACTTGCCCCACCAGATGATCCCGCGGGTGCAGGTACTCGAGTACATCCGCGCTTTCCTGCTGGGACGCATGGCCTGGAGCCGGTTGAACGGTCTTATCCTGATCTCCGGGGCGTTCGGGATGTTCGATACCCGGATCGTTAAATCCGTGGGCGGCTATACGCACCGTACCGTAGGCGAAGACATGGAATTGGTCATCCGCATGCGCCGTTATATGGAAGAAAAGAAGCGGAAGTACAAAGTGGTCTATCTCCCCGATCCACTCTGCTGGACCGAGGCGCCTTCCAGCTTCAAAGTGCTGGGGAAACAGCGGAATCGCTGGACCCGGGGCAGTGCGGAGACCCTGTGGATCCATCGCAAACTCATCTTCAATCCCCGGTACAATTTTCTCGGGATGATCAGCATGCCGTTCTGGTTCCTCTTTGAATGGCTGGCGCCGATCGTAGAAACCACCGCCTTTCTCTACCTGATCATGATGGCCTTCCTGGGCATCCTGAACGTCGAGTTGTTCATCACCCTGTTTTTGCTCATCTACGCGTTCGCAATCATGTACTCGACCGCGGCGATCTTATTCGAGGAGTTGTCGTTTCACCAGTACAAGAAAAAGCGAGACATCCTCCGGCTGTTGGGCACTGCCTTCATTGAACCCATTATCATCCATCCCCTGACCGTATATTACGCGATCCGGGGAAACCTGGACCTCATGACCGGGGTGCGGAACTGGGGCGAGATGAAACGGACGGGCTTTGCCAGGAAAAAATAGTCCGGCCGGCCTTGGTGCGGGGTGATTCCATCCAGGCCTCCCGCAGGATCCGCTGCATCATGGGCAAATAGAATTCCCAAAAGAATCGGTTCCGATCGGTCACATCGACCGCATTGTACATGAGGAACTTCATCCCGGTGATCCCTCTCAACTTGGCGAACCGGAACTTGGTAGGATTGTCGGCAAAATCGCCACAGAAATAGTAAAACCTGTAGTCGTCCGTACGGCGAATGATCGCCGGAAAGATCTTGGGGATTCGCTTTTGGACAAGCACCTCATCCCCTGCCGGACTTGTTCCTAAAATGTACTTGGATACGACCGTATTGGAATCGCTCAGGTTTTCCATGAGGTCCATCCAGTAAGGATAGATCAGAACACCGGGTACATTGTATTCGGACTGAAACTTCTTTTCGGTATAGATCTTCGGGATCGCTTCCTTCAGTTCCCGTCCCTCTTCGAGTACCAGCACATCACCGCTTTCGTGTACGAAGAGCATCCCCGGGTTCTTGAAACGCCAGGCTCTTCCGTTCTGTTGTCGCCAGGCACGGACGATCCATTTCGGCAGGTCGGGATTGTTGACAGTATCTAAGGATGCGATCCATCGCGCCATCCAACCGGTCCAGTGGACCCGAAAGGTCTCTTCGAAATTACGGCGTACGTCCTTTGGAGTCGGGAACCCGATGGAATTGAACTCCACCACGATCGGCTTCTTCCGTTCCTTCATCTTCCGCATGAACTGCATGTCCTTTTCGGACATTCCACCGTAGATGCTCTCGGACACTTCGTTACGATCACGGTGCCGGTACCATTCATTACCAAGGACGCCGTACGTATCCGCGCAGTACAGCAGATCGGATCGTTCCGCTACGCTGTCCAGCACGGCATCGTTCATGGTATCGAAGTCACGAATGGCGTACTTCTCGTTCTCGCCGGGAAAGAAACCGTAATAATCCTGGTTGATATCGTAAAACGAACTGTCGTACCGGGCGTATTTTTCGTAGTCCAGGATCCAGTTGATCGAACGGTGTTTGTAGCTGTTGGAATTCAGCACCGTCTTGTCCAAAATGACCACGTTCAATACCCGCTTAGGGCTGAATTCCCATGCAATTCGCATCCAGGCCGGAGTGGCGAGCACAAGGATGATACCGATCAGGATCAGGCGACTTTTCACGTAAACTGTAAGAAACGACGCGTAAAAGTATTGGAATTCAGCACCCGGGGCGCAACATCCGGAGGCGTTTTTCCCTAAAAAGATTCACAAAACACTGTTAACACCATGGCGATTACCCGCATATTCGTAGTTGAAGACGATCAGTTCATCGGGAACCTGATCAAAAAGGCGCTGGAGAAGATGGATAATGTCGATGTCACGCATTTTCTGACTCCTGACGAGTGCCTGCAACAACTCCACCTCAACCCGGATATCGTTTCCATCGACTACCTGCTTCCCGGCATGAACGGATTGGAGCTGATGGCGAAGATCAAAAATTACAATGCAGAAATCCATTGTATCATGGTTTCCGGCCAGGACAAACTCGATGTGGTCATCGAGACCTACCGTCAGGGCGCGGTCGATTACATCATCAAGAACGACAACGCGATCGTCAACCTGGAGAACTCCGTCCGTAACCTCGTGAAGACCGTAAGCCTTCGCCAGGAGAATGAAAGCCTGAAAGACCTGGTCATCGACCGGAACAAGTATAACACCATTCTGGGCAACAGCGGTTCCGTCATGCGTGTCCTTCGCCTGATTCAAAAGGTCGAGAAGAGCAACATCATGGTACTGGTAACCGGACAGAGCGGAACCGGAAAGGAATTGGTCGCCAAATCCATCCACTACAATTCCCCACGCGCCCGCAAACCCTTCGTCACGGTCAACATGGGAGCCATCCCGGCCGACCTGATCGAAAGTGAACTCTTTGGACACGAGAAAGGCGCTTTCACGGATGCCCGTGAGCGACGCATCGGTAAATTCGAAGAAGCCAACGAAGGCACCATCTTCCTGGACGAGATCGGCGAAATGGACCTGCTCATGCAGACCAAGCTCTTACGCGTTTTGCAGGAGAAAGAAGTCACCCGTATCGGAAGCAACAAATCCATCAAGCTGGATGTACGCGTAGTGGCTGCCACCAACCGAAACCTTGCGCAGGAAGTGAAAGATGGCAAGTTCCGCGAAGACCTGTATTACCGTCTCCAGGGCTTTCTGATCCACCTCCCTCCCCTGCTGGAACGCGGCGATGATGTCGTACTCCTCTCGAAGACCTTCTTAAACGACTTCTGTAAAGACAACAAGCTTGGACCAATTACGCTGACGAAAGAAGCCGCGAAAGTACTCATGGACTACAAATGGCCAGGCAACATCCGTGAGTTGAAAGCCGTCATCGAACGCGCGGCGATCATGTCGGAGAATGCAACGATCCAGCCTGAAGACCTCATTTTCGCTCAATAACACCACTTCCCCCTCTCAAAGAAGCCGGCCTTGTGTCGGCTTCTTCATTTTCAAGTCTGCCCTCCATCCGTTTTCAACCGAAACCTTACAGTTGTAAGCAAGTCCGTTTGCAACAGCAAGCGAAATCCGGCTGATTCCGTATCCCAGTAATTAACGCTGAATTATGCGCAGACCTCCAAGCAGACTCCGCCATCGTGTACGTCAGCGCAGGCGCATGCTCGTCATCGCGGCTGCCGGATTTGCTTTCCTGGCCGGAATCGGCCTGACCATCTTCATTCAGACCGCCCGTGTCGACGATACACGTGCAGGGGAGCAAACACGCGCGAGCCGGATCGTCACGATCCCGGAAGAGCACTACATCAACGACCTGGAGATCGCGGCGCCGGTCATCCGGAATACACCGGTAGGCGACGATCAGACCCAACTCGTACGCATTGCGAAGCCCTTGAACACCGGGGCGGAAAACCGTAATCAATAACCGATCACGTCCTGATGTTACAGCACACTGGTTTCACACGTCGTCTACTCCGGGCAATTCTCGGTTGTATGACGCTGCTTTGTCACCAGGACGCGTCCGCCATCATCAAGACCAGTCTGATCAGTGGTAACTGGAGCAATCCGGCTATCTGGCTTCCAACCGGCGTTCCGACCGCAGCGGATGATGTCCAGATTCTGACCAGCAACACGGTAACCCTGGACAACAATTTCACCGTCAACAGGGTAACCGTCATGGATGGCGGCACCCTCACCTTCAACAGCGGAATGCGGTTGACGATGACCGGGAACTTTACGGTGAATGGGACCTGTAACATGAACCGGGGAGACATTACCCTTTCCTCTCCCGGACTTCAATTCAATCTTGGGCCATCCTCCCAGTTTACCTGGGATCCAGGAACCAATGATGCCGTCAATGCAACGCTTTTCATTCGTGGTACCGAAAACTTCGACCCGGGATCATTACTGATCATTAAACGCTGGTATAACTATTCCATCCCGTTAGGCGGAATGGTGAGTTGCAATTTCGGCAACCTGACCATCAATACGCCCGGGCCGACTGCCGGCACCATTGCGGAGTGGAACCAAAGCAATTGGTTTCAGACCCGAAGGGTTCTTGGCACATTGACGATCGATCAAGGATGGATCACACTTGACAAATCCGGTAATATTGGCACTACTTCGTTTGGTTCCATTGTCCTAACGTCGGTCAATTCCACGTTTTATGGACACAGCGGAACGCATCCCGGCGCCTTTACCATTCAGACGGGCAGCGTGACCAACAACGGCGGCACCTTCTTCGTACTTCAAAACGGAAACGGTGACGCCACGCTGCAAGTGAGCGGGAACGTCTTCAACATCGGAAACATCAAGATCATCAACAACTCGGGTGTAGCCGGCGTCAGCAATGGCAACGCACAATTGATCGTAAACGGATCGTTTACGCAGAATACCGGGGATACACGAATCATCTACAATATCGCGACCACCAACTCCGGCACCTACACCGCACGGTTCGGCAACCTTATTCTGAACGGAGGAATTTTCTTCGGACAAACGGGCGTACACACAGCCGGCGGCACAAACCGATTGGATGTGACGGGACAATTCACCGTCCAGTTCGCCGTATCGACAGATAAATTCAGAGGAAGCTCGCTCTCCTCCATTGGCGTCGCCATGAACAATGCGGCATTTGAAATGACGGTCGGCGGCAACATGAGTATCAACGGACCCTCGTTAGCGGAATTCACGAGTAGCGCAGCGTCGGGAAACGAACTGGTTCAAATCAACGGAAATCTATCTGTTGCCGGCCTGACTTCCAGCTTCAATTTCGGCACTTCGGCTTCGGCGCATACGGTGAATCTCACGGTGACAGGCGCCGTTACCATCAGCGGCGGAGTAGTGTTTCTTTCCAGAAATAACGGAGCGGTCACCTCCAGCCTTGGAAGCCTTTCCATCAGCGGCGGTCAGTTGAATGTAAAAGGAGGTACGGGCACCGGAGCAGTCGACATCAATGGAAACTACACGCATTCCGGTGGTTGGTTCCAGCTTCATAACAATTCCGGAACTGGAACCAACGACGCCGTAAACGTGACCGTGGGCGGCGCGTTCAACCACTCGTCCGGTACTATCCAGTTTGAGAACTACGCCATGCCAACCGGTGTAATTCACCGGCTCAGGCTCAAAGGATCAACGGCGGACTTTTCCGGGAACGGTATCATGACGAGCGCTTCACCGGGAACCGGCAGCGACTACGGAGTATTATCGTTTGAAAGAGCCGGCACGATCACTTACCGCAAGTCCGGGAACGCGTACTCCATTCAGCAAGTACTGCAAGAGATCTCAACGGGCTGCACCGTCCGGCTGGCCACAGGCCCCCTGGTTATCAGCAGCCAGATGGAACCCGGTGTATATGCCTTGGCGATCGGTGTGAATGCGGTCCTGGATGCAGGAAACCAACAGATTAGCAGCAACGGACTTCAGCCCTACGCTTCAGTGTTTCTTGATTCAGCAGCCGTCCTGCGAACGTCGAAATCGGCCGGGCTGTACGACCACGGCAATAATGGTACGCTGGACGCGACCAATAATCTGAGCTTCAAGCTGCATCCGTACAGCATTGTCGAATACAATGGCAGCTCCTCACAGGACCTTACAGGGTATTCCACATCGCGGACATTAACCGCGGATCAATATTACGGCATACTGCGAATCGGGCTCAACTCCGGCGCTTCCGTCCGGGCGAAGTACGACCTGATTCCGATAAGAACTCGATTGGAACTCGTGAGCGGCTCCATGGATCTGGACGGCAAAGAACTCCAATTGCTGAGTGGGGACAGTCAGGCACTAACAAGAACCGGAGGCGGTATCATCTCCGACGACCGATCCGGAAGCGGACCAGGTCGTGTCGTGATGAAGAACATTCAATCGGGCCCACATCTATTTCCATTCATCGATGAAAACGGCACCTACCTGCCGGTAATCGTACAACCAACGTCCGGCTTCGGCACGGATGTGACGATCTCTTCCAATCATACAGCACAGGACAACCGGCCATTCCCCAACGGACTCTCCGCCGTTGCTGTCACAACCGAGTTGATTGCAGGTCTTTCGACCGATAATCTCATTGACCGGTGGTGGGAGATTTCCGCCAGTGGTCTGACGGCGAATGTCTCCTTCTCCTACTCCGCCCTGGAAAATACCCTTCCGATCGATTTGCGACTATCGTATTTAGGAGTCGTACGGTGGACCGGTAGCGGTTGGACCCAACCGGCGGGAAGTGGATTGGGTGTGACATTGGGTACCGGCATGGTAACCATGAGCAATGTCAACACTTTTGGGATATTCGGATTATCGGCGAACAACCTGGCACTGCCGATCGAACTCGTCTCTTTCGAAGCGAAGGCGAAAGCTACGGAAGTTGAAATCACCTGGACAACAGCGGCCGAAATAAACAACGACTACTTCACCATTGAACGCAGCACAGACGGCATCGACTACGAAGAGATCCAACAAATCGATGGAGCGGGAAACAGCACCAATATCCTGCATTACGGAGTGGTCGATAAATCGCCTAAACCAGGTACTTCCTACTATCGGCTTAGGCAAACCGACTTCGATGGACGCTACACGTACTCGGAGATCCGTGCTGTCAACGTAACCGGGGACCCTCCAGGTCCAGGCATCCGCATTGAACAAGCCGGGCCGAATCCGTTTGATGAACTGTTCCGGGTATTTTACGCCGTCAACGATGCGACCGAGATACAAGTCATGCTCATTGATCCGGCCGGAAAACCGGTATTAAATGATAAAGTCCTTGCCACTCCAGGCTCGAACACCTATGAGTTCCGCTATGGCTCAGGCTTACCCAGCGGGACCTACATCTTCCATCTGACAGACGGGAATGAAAGAAGTAGTGTGAAACTCATTAAAAAATAACGGCAATTGTAAGGAAACGTACGGCATTTCACGATTTGACTGACCGATCACAGTAGATTATACAACTCCGGCCATACCCTAGAAAGCAATGAAGAACAAGAGGAATACACGACTTGGCAACAGAACGAGGTTATCCACCCGATTGATTTGGATCGTTGGAAGCGTTTCTGCAGTCCTGCTGATAACGGCCGGGTGGCTGGTTTACCTGAACTTCCACAACCTGAGCAAGACACGAGCGAGCGGAGAAGGCGGAAGTCAGGGTGGCGCCGTTCTGAATAACGGAGAGATCATCACCGAATTTACCTGGGAAAAGGACAGCCCGCTTGAGGCTACCCTTGGACCCGACGCCATCTCCGCCAGTGAGGACGCCCATACCTTCCGGGGTGGACGCGCTTCAACCCAAGGCCTTGCTGCCGGTTCCAACGGAAAAGACATCAACCTCGAGCTTCCCGGCAGTGAACTCTTCGATGTTGAAGGGATTGATGTCAGCATCGACTACCGTGGCACAGAACCGGAAGGCAGTTTCCTGAGCCGTGGGAGTCATTTTAATTTCGGAATATCGGATGGCTTTCTGGCCATTCAATATCGAGTTGATAACAGAAAGGGAGGGTTCATCACCGTCAAGGAAAAGTCAACCTACGAGCTCCCGAAAGACGAAAACTTCCGATCCTACCGGTTCATCTACTCGCCCACTACCGGCCGCGGAGAAATCTTCGTAAACGGCATGCCGGTCTGGTCAAAAGGAGGATTGGCGAATACGGTCATGTATTGGAAAGGAGCGGGTAACCTCTATGTTGGTCGCGGGATGAACGGCGGTGGAAAAGACATGGCCATCCTGGACAACCTGGTGATCCGTACAACGGGCACCATTTCACCGCTTGCCGAATCCCTGTTGAACTTTTCCCTTGAAGGAAAAGAAAGCGGCGTCAATGTCCACTGGCTGACGGCGGTCAACGATCAGGTCGCCTACTTTACGGTAGAGCGATCGGTCAACGGTCTCGACTTCACCAAAGTGGGGACTGTTAATGTCAATCCCAAAGCGGGCGAGCTGGGCGAATACAACCACCTTGACAAAACGCCGATCGGCGAAACCGTCGCCTATTATCGTATCCGGCAAACATTCAAGAATGGAAAATTCGTCACGCACTCCCTGGCCGCCATCCGCACGAAAGCGAGCCGTGATTTCAGCATCGAACGCGTCAGCCCTGTGCCATTCAACGACAACTTTGAAGTTTCCTATTTCATGCCGAATTCCGGTCGTGTCTGGCTTCAATTGACCGACGCCAAAGGAAAAATCCTCTCGACGGAAACGTTTGAAGCTCCGCAAGGCAAGAACATTCACAGCTTCCGTGATAAAAACAACCTGCCGGCCGGGAATTACGTCTTGCACATGATCTACGACAACAAGAAAGTCAGTGCAAACATCACCAAGAGCATGTAACGGACAAGCGACGATAAAAAGGCGAAGGGCTGCTGTTACCAGTAGCCCTTCGCCTTTTTTATATGAAATGGAGAAATTACCTCCTCAAATCAACGTACGTAGAGCGGCGGAGGTCCTGGCCGGTCACCTCGAAGGTGACAAAGTAGGTACCATCGGGCAAGGGATCGCCATCTTTGTTCTGCCCAATCCAGTCATTGCTGGAATAATCAGCCCGTTCGTACACCAGATTTCCCCAACGGTTAAAGACCCGGAACATATTGTCCGGATACTGATTGACGCCTCGGATTTCATAGCCGTCGTTCTTACCGTCACCATTCGGAGAGAACCCGGACGGAAGTTCAAGGCCACAGAGATCCGGTCCATCCAGTCGTACCACGAGCGTATCATATCCATAACAGGTACCATCGGTGATGGTCCAGACAAGCAGGTTATCCCCGACCGTAAGGCCTGATACAGACGCAAGCGGTGATGAAATGCTGCTGAAGGAGGCTGTACCACTAAACACCGACCAGGTACCCGTCTGGCCGTTACCCAATCCTGCGCTCAGGCTAACCGTTGGTTCACAGCCTCCCTGATCCGTACCGGCATCCGCCAATAATTGAGCGGGCTCGTTGATCGTGACAACATCCGTGCTTGTACAACCGTTACCATCCGTGGCCGTAACCAAATAGGTACCCGGCGCAAGGTTGGTGATCGCCGCTGTAGTTCCGCCTCCCGGTGTCCAGGTGAAAGAAGCCGGGCTGATACCGCCGGTGGTACCGGCTTGTGCCGAACCGTCGGTTTGACCGAAACAGCTTACGTCGACCCCCTGAGCGGTGACAGCGAAGGCAACCGGTTGTCCGATCGTAGCGGTCAGTTGCAAAGTACAACCATTTGCATCCGTGATAGTGAGCGTAGTATTTCCGGCAATGAGACTGTCAGCCGTCAGGCCGGTCTCACCGTTGGACCAGGAATAGGAATAAGGAGCCGTACCACCGGAGGCGGCAGTTGCGGTAGCCGTACCGTTCGCATCACCGTTGCAGCGCACATCGGTACTGGCGCTCAGGTTGGAGACGATGGATGACGGCTGGTTGACATTGGCGGAATCAGCGACCACGCAGCCATTGTCGTCGGTTACGGTGTACGTCACATATCCACCGGAGAGGGAATCAGCGGTCAGTCCCGTGTCACCATTCGACCAACTCACACTATAAGGTGCGGTGCCTCCGGAGATGCTGACAGCCACCGAGCCGTCATTGATTCCGCTGCAGCGGGCGTCGGTGACGGTTGGGGTAAAGACGAATGCTCCAGGCTCTGAAATGTTCGCGCTCGTGGTTTCCACGCAGCCGTTCGCATCCGTTACCGTTACGGAGATGTTTCCGGCGGCGAGGCTGTCGGCACTACTGCCCGTATCGCCGTTGGTCCAGGCGTAGGTGAATGGCGCCGTACCTCCACTCAGGGTAACCGTTGCGGAACCTGTTGCAGCGCCGGGGCACAATACATCAATCTGCGAACCGACCACGGCTCCCATGACCGGGATGGCAGTAATCGAAACGGAGTCGATGCTGGTACATCCTACACTATCCGTGATCGTAACGAAGTACTGGCCACCACTGAGGCCTGTGACACTCGCCGTGGTTGCACCGCCCGGTGACCAGCTATAGCTATACGGAGTAAGGCCATTGTAGACGAATACCGTTGCAGTACCATTGGCAGCACCGCAGGTTGCAGAAACGACTGAACCGATAGAATCCAGGATAGTCGGCGGCTCACTAAGGGTATAGCTCGCATTTCGGCTGCAACCGTTGGCGTCTGTGAGTACGAACGTATAGGTACCGGCAGCAAGGCCGGTCAGATCCTCAGAAGTAGCGGTGGTTGACCACAAATACGAATATGGATTCACCCCACCGGAAATGGTCTGGTCGATCGAACCGTTGGTCGAACCAAAACAGGATACGTTAAAGCCGTTGAAATCCGAAACCGTTCCAAGCACATCCAACGCAGGCGGTTCCGTCAGATAGAAGTTCGTATCCAATACGCAACCGTTCGCATCGAAGACCCGGAGTCCCAGGGTATCAGCCGGCAGGTTACAGATCTGAGCAGTCGTAATGGTATCGTAGCCGTTCCAGTCGTAGCTATACGGCAATGTTCCACCGCCGATCGCCACCGTGACGCAGGCCAGGGAATCGCCGTTACACGGCACATTGAACCCGTTGAAATCCGAAAGCGTCGCTGACATGTTCATTGGCAACGGTTCAGTGAGGGTAATGGTGGAGGTCGCCACGCAACCGTTCGAATCCGTTACGGTTACCGTGACCGGACCGGCGAACAAGCCGATCGCGGAATCCGCCACATCCCCGTTCGACCAGGAATAGGTGTAGGGCCCCACTCCCCCAATCGTAGCAGCATAGGCGCGGCCGTCATTGTAACCGAAACAACTGATGTTGAACCCGCCCGAATACGTCAACGAGGTAAGTCCGATAGAAACAGAATCCGGCGCAGAGATCACGAAAGAAGTATCCTCGGAACATCCATTGCTGTCGGTGATGGTAACCGAAATGGTGTCAGCCGGCAGGCCGGTCACGCTGTCGGTTGTTGCTCCATTCGACCAGGAATAAGTATAGATACCGGTTCCGCCTGCAATGGAGAGATGAATTTCACCATTGGCCGAACCATTGCAGGAGACATTGTAGCCCTGATAGTCTGAAACCGCAGCCGTGATATTCAGGACAGGCGGGTCCGACAACACGAATCCGACGGAGTCCTCGCAGTTGTTGGCGTCTTCGATCAATACCCAATATGTACCGGAAGGCAATCCACCTACCGAATCGGTTGTCGCGCCGGTGCTCCAGTTATAGGTATAAGGTGGAGTACTGCCTCCCAGGTTCAGGAGAATGTACGCGGAAGAGTCCCCGCTACAAGAAGCGGACGCGATGATGGTGTTATAGGAGAACGGCGTAGGTTGAGAAAGCGCTGTGGAACCGACAATGGAACAGCCGTTCACGTCGCGAACATAGACTTCGACCGATCCTGCCGGGAGATTGAACAGGGTATCGTTGATTCCGCCGTTACTCCAAAGATACGTATAAGGGGAAGTCCCACCGGTCACTTCTACCCAAACGGTAGCGCTTGAATCACCGGCACATCGAACATTCACATCACCGAAGAACTGAATAGCGGTGATCAACGGCACCAGGGTATCGGGCTCGAGAATGGAAATGGTATCCAGCCGTGAGCAGCCGTTCAAGTCGGTAATGGTCACGGAATAAAATCCGGCGAACAATCCACCGATGCTATCCGTCGTCTGTCCCAGCGGAGTCCAACTGTAGGAATAACCCGGGCTTCCGCCGGAAGTATTGGTGCTGATCCAACCTGAAGCCTCACCCTTACAGACTACGTCGAACTTCGTCAACGTATTGAGCAGCGGAGTCGGTTCGGTGATCGGCGTGTTGATGCTGTCTTTGCAACCGTTTACATCCGTTACCGTGACCCAATAGTTTCCGGCAGCGACTCCGGTAATCGAATCAATGGTAGCGCCTGTGGACCAGAGGTAGGAATAAGGAGGCGTACCCCCTACCGGGCTGACCGACACACCGCCGTTAGTGGCTCCATTGCAATCTATATTCGTCCCGCCGGGGGTGGTCGTGAAATCACTGAAGCTGGCAACCAAGAGCAACGGCTCGCCGATCGAAAAGGTACTGTCAACCGTGCAACCGTTGGCGTCTTCCACGGTCACGGTGTACGATCCTGCAATCAGTGTATCCGCTGTATTGCCGGCATCGCCGTTGGACCAACTGATGGTGTAGGGAGGCGTTCCACCCGAAGGCGTAAGTGTAGCAGAGCCGTTACTGCCGCCGAAACAAGAAACATCGGCAAGGCTGAGCGAAGATCCAGGCAGGGAAACGGCGGTACCCGGTTCCGTGATCACCTGCGTGATGATCTGGGTACATCCGTTCGCGTCACGAACCGTATCCGCGTAGGTCGCGGGTCCCAGGCCGGTCAGGTTGGCAGTGGTGGCGCCATTCGACCAATGGTGAGTATAGGGGCCAGTTCCGCCGGAGACGGAAGTGGTAATGGTGCCGTTGCTGTTGCCAAGACAAGTCACGTTGGTAAAGCCCGTGATGGAAGCTGCCAGGGCGGTAGGTTCCGTGATCGATACCTGGGCGGTATCGGTGCAACCGTTGAGGTCAGTGATGGTCACCGTATAGGTACCTACACCTACCGCGGTCAGGTTGGCTGTCGTTTGCCCTCCGGGCGACCAGGCATACGTATATGGACTAAGTCCTCCGCTGATGCTGCTGTTCGCGGAGCCGTTGGTACCGGCATTGCAGCTCACATTGATGGACGACGCGATCCCTGCCGCGACCGGTGCAGGCGGCTCCGACAAGTTCGTTTGGGCGGTACTCGTACAGCCGCTGGCATCTGTTACGGTAACCGTATAGGTACCGGATGCAAGCGCGGTTGCGGTCTGAGTCGTTTGCCCGGATGGATTCCAGGAGTAGGTATATGGTAAGGTGCCACCAACCGTTGTGGCCGTAACGGAACCGGTCGAGGCACCCGCACAGGCGACATTATACCCATTGTATTGCGGACTGCTGACAGTGGTATTAATCACCGGGACAACGAGTGAAAACGAATACGTCTGGGAGCCGTTGGTCGGACAAGCGTTGTCGCGTACGGTGACAATGAACGTATACGGTTGCGACCGCGCATCGGAAACCGAGGGTGTCCAGGTAAAAGTACCGATCGGGAATTGCGCTCCTACCGTTGTAAAGGTCGCGCCGGGGATCACGTTGTTCCAGTTCATGATGACCGTATCCGTCGCATTGGGATCAGCGGAATTGACGGAGAACGTAACGGTCGATCCGGGGCAAACAACCGCACTGAAATTCGACGATCCGTTGATACCGGTGGCGGTGGGCAACAGGTTGGGGTTACAGATCTTGGTCAGGAACTGCATATCCCGGACCACGCTGCCAATGAGTACGCCGTTCCGGAATTCACGCACGAGAATGGCGGTCACGCCGATCTCACCGTTAATGGTCGGGAACATGTTGATGTCGCCGGTAACGGAGTTAATACTGACCGCCGGACTCGAAGTGAGCGGCTGGCTGGCTGAATAGCCTGCATTGAAGGTGACAGTCCCGGTCGTATTGGTCGACGTATTATAAGTTCGGGGCGTGATGAACGAATACACCAGGGAGTCACCATCGGGATCCACGACGCCATGGTTGTAGGTGAAGCTCTGGTTGACGCACAGGAAGGCCACCGGGATGTTGGTGAACTGTGGAGAGTTGTTCCGTTGGAAGAGGAGGTTATTGAGCGTCGCCTCCACATACATGTTGTCGTTGCAGGGATTGTTCAGCGTGGTGATGGCGCAGTTTCGGCAGCACACATAGTAACTGAGCACCCAATCCGAACACTGCTGTGGCAGCGTAACATTATTCTGGTAAAGGTATTGCTGGTAACCCGCATTGCTGGAAGATGAATTCGTACACTTGGTTTGAGCGGTCCGACAAGGAAAGGTGATCTCCTGTCCGGAACCCGCTACCAGGTTCAGGGTAAAATTCTGATTACGCGAACAGCTGGAAGACCGGGCGTTCAGCGTGATGGACGTCGGCGCGGCAACACCTGCGCAATCCCGATAGAACGCGACAGTTACCCGATACGTATTTCCGCTCACCCAGGTGTAGGTCAGATCGCTCCCGGCAGAGTGCGTAGCCTTCGCTTCGTTCACCCACAGCAATTGTGAGCAAATCATTATCAGCGCCATGGCTAATTTGTTCAAGTGATGCTGCGTCGAGGCTTTGGTAAAATGATGGATCATTTCTTCTGGTATTATTTCGGGCGCGATTCAGATACAAGCGCCTATAAGGAAGCAATTTCGTTGATTTTCATAGCCAGACTGCCCCTGCTTGCACAGCCTTTTTAACACGCTTATACACAAATTAAAAAGGGGCTGCGCGTTCTGCACAGCCCCTTTTCAGCCTGTTGTTTGACGGCTATTTTGTCATTTCGATCACCTTGAATTCCGTCCGGCGGTTGGCCTGGTGCTCCTCTTCGGTACACTTGACATCGTTCTTGCATCCGTTCACCAAGACACGTTCTCCATAGCCCTTCGCTATCATGCGGCCGGCATCAATGCCACGGCTGGTCAGGTATTGAACAGCCGATTCGGCACGTTTCTGCGAGAGTACATCGTTGTACTTGTCATCAGCCCGACTGTCGGTATGTGAACTCAATTCGATGCGGATGCCGGGGTTGTCCTTGAGGGTTTGTACCAGTTTATCTAGCTCCACAGCCGCGTCAGGACGGATGTCCCATTTGTCCAGATCGTAGTAGATGTTTTCCAGGACAATCGGCTTGTTGATGATGATCTTTTCGAGTTCCAACTTGAGCTTCACGAACATATTCTCGCTGCGAACTTTACCTACCGTACTTACGATCTCCGTATTGGTGAAGAACCCGTCCTTACTGCCAACTACACTGTATTCCGTCTCCCGATTCAATTTGAACAGGAACTTACCGTCCGGCCCGGTAACGGCGGTTTCTTTCTTCCCGGTCTTTCGGTTCAACAATTCAACCAACACACCAGCCAGGGGCTCTTGCGTGCCTTTCTCGACTGCGATCCCTTCCAGCGTGAAGCGCAGGTCGTTAATCGTAAAGGCGTAGATCTGATCGATTTCCGGATTGCCACCACGATTACTGGAAACGAAGCCCGCTGTAGCGCTGTCATTTACCGCTATGCCAAAGTCGTCAAAACTGGTGTTAAGCGGATAGCCTACGTTCTCCGGACGATTCCAGGAACTACCGGCCTTCTCGGCACGGTAAAGGTCGAGCCCGCCCATGCCGTGACGACCTTCGGAACTGTAGTAGAGTACGGAGTCTTTCCAAAGGGTCGGGAACACGTCGTTATAGGCAGTATTTACATTGGGGCCCATATTCTCCGGCTGGCTCCAGGTACTGTTGACTTTCCGGCTCAACCACAGGTCAACGCCTCCCTGACCACCCGGACGATCGCTGGCAAAGATCATCGACTGGCCGTCGGATGACAGGGTCGGATGACCGGTACTGAAATCGTCGCTGTTGAACGGAATCTCCGTCATGTTGGACCAGGATGTATCCTTTCTGACGATCTGATAAATCTTCAGATTGACCACGTCCTGATTGCTTTTGCCCACCTTTTTCTTAACGTAGTTGTTACGCGTAACGTATGCCGTATCGCCATTGGACGTAAACGCAACGGGACCTTCGTGATAAATACCGTTCACCGATCCCTGCATGGCTTTCGGGCTGCCGGGTTTTCCACTGCCATCGAGCTTCGCATAGTAGAGATCGAGGAATGGACGGGAGGTCCAGGCATACGTCTTCGGAGACGCTTTCATCGAGCGGTCGGTGACAAAGACCAATCCGTCTTTATAATACACCGGGGCGAAATTGACCTGACCGGAATTCAGCGGGCTCACTTCGAGGGTATACTTCGCGCTATCCGCTTTCCAACCGGCAATACTGTCGCAACTCTGACGAATCCTGCGGGCCGTCTCATCCCCCGGCACGCTGGCCAGGTAGAGGTCCAATTGCTCCTGTGCCTGCGGGTACTTCCCCCCGCGCATGAGGAGTTGACCGTAATGCAGACGGTCAATGGGTTGAACGCTGGATGACTGGACAACTTTTGCATAAGACTGCTCCGCCTTGCTCCAGTTATTCATGAGCCGGTAGCTGTCAGCCAGTTTTCGTTCGGCCTCCGGAAAACTTTTCTTGCCTAAGGCTTTCTCGTATTCGGTTACCGCCTGGCTATAGGCGAGCTGGTTGTAGAGGCGGTTGCCCTGCCGGACGTGATAGCTGGCACAACCGCTGAAAAGCAAGGAGGCGGCTGTCAATCCGGTGAGCAGTGTATGGCGAATCGTCATGGGCGTATATGGAAATCGTCTTGTTCTTGAAATGGTATATCTGAGGGGCAGTGGACCCGTTGATCGTCAGCTCCGGAAATTAGAAATACCGGGGTGTCTTCATCTTCATGATATCATAGCCGAAGTCATATCCGATCATGATCTCATGCGAGCCCTGGCTGTAGTTCTTCATTTCCGTAGTCGTGAAATCGTAACTATACCCGATTCGCAGTTTCTTGCTGACCTGCAACTCCACCAAGCCCACGATCGCGTCCTGGGTACGATAACTGCCGCCGATCCACAGCACGTTTGCCAACAAGACATTGAGGTTGAAGTCGGCTTCCACCGGAGCATTCTGAACGTATTTGACGAGTACGCTGGGCTTCAAGACGACGTCCGGATTCACTTCCAGGACCGTTCCAACCGTTGCGAAGTAGTGGCGTACCTGACGCGGCACCACTTCCCCACTGCTGAGGTCCAGACTCAGGCTCTTTTCAGGATCGTAGCTAATGATGGTCGGGACGCTCAGGCCGGCATAATATTTCTCACCATACAGGTAAAGTCCGGCGCCGACGTTCGGCAGAAAGCGCGTTGCACGATCCCCTGCGAAGGTCGGATCACCCGGATCGAATACGATCAGGTCACTGTTCTTATAGGAGTAGTAACCTCCGCCGGCGCGCAGCCCGAGCGAGAGCTTGCTCTTACCGAATGCTTTCAAATGGTAGGCGGCATTCAGGTAGGCGTCCGTACGATCGGTAACGCCTATCTTGTCATGACTGAGCAACACCCCCCATCCCAGGTTGGTCAACCCGACCGGGCCGTGAATGCTGGCGATCTGGGTCTCGGGCGCGCCCTTGAAGTCAACCCACTGCTTACGATAAAGCAGGCTGGCCATCATGTAATCCTTGCTGCCGGCATAACCCGGATTGAGCAACAGGTGGTTGAACATGTACTGGCTGACAAGGATGTCCTGCTGGCCGGAGGCAGAAAAGCCGCTCAACAGCAGCACCAGGCCTAATAGTATCTTGCGTAGCGTCATTGTCGCAATATTCGTGTTTTTAGTTCGTGTAATGCTTTGTTTTTCTACCCCTGCTCAAGGAACAATCAACAGCGGTCGGTGAACAGCGCGCCGGATTTTAATCTCCTTATTGTCTGCGCAGATCGACATAGGTGCTCTTCCGCAGGTTCTTCCCTACTACTTCCAGGACGACGAAGTAAGTGCCGTCCGGCAGTGGGTCTCCGCTATTGTTTTGCCCAACCCAATCTTCGTTTACATAATCTTCCTTGTCGTAGACCAGGTTGCCCCAACGATTGAACACCCGGAACACGTTGTCGGGATAGCCTTCGATGCCTTTGATATGATAACCGTCGTTCTTGCCGTCACCATTGGGTGAGAAGCCGCTTGGAAGTTCCAGTTCACAGGCGTTATCATAGTCCACGCTTACAGTATCGGCGGCGGAACAAGGGCCGTTGGTGATGGTCCAGAGGAACACGGTATTCCCGACCGGCAGATCCGTGACGGAGGTCGAGTCGTTCGTGGGATCGGCGAGGTTACCGCTACCGGTAACGACCGACCACACTCCTACTCCATTGATGAATCCACGGGCGATCAGCACGGCATCGTCAGCACAAACGAGTTGATAGTCTCCCGCTTCCGCAGTCACCGGTTCCGCCGCCGTAATCAGCAGGTAATCCGTGGTGGTACAAGCACCGTTGGTGATCGTCCAGTTCAGGGTATCGGTACCGTAATCAATCAGGGTGGCTACGGCGTTGGACAATACGGGATTATCGAAGGTGGTGAGACCGGCGGATGTCCAGCTTCCGTTAAAGCCTGCCACATTCGTGGCATTCAACTGCACAAAACCCAGTCCGCAGAAAGCCGTGTCACTGCCGGCGTTGGCGGCGATGTTCGTATAGTTGAAGATGGTCAGTTCATCCAGGCCGGAACAACCATCGGCGTCCGTCACGGTCCAGGTCAGGCTGTTGAAGCCGGGCTGCAGATTATTGGCGACGGTGGTCGGGTTGGTGGCATTGACAAAGGATGCGCCGGTTGAGGATGTCCACTGACCGGTCATACCGGCGCCTAAGGTCGCTTGCAACTGAATGCTGTTCCCTACACACAAGGCGGTATCATTGCCCGCGAAGGCGTTCACCGGCGAAGGCTGATTCAGGTTGACCGTTTGCTGGAAGGTGCAGCCGTTATCGTCGGTGATCGTCACGATATAGATGCCGGCATCGACCGAAGACAGATCCTGAGAGGTGGCTCCGCCGGGATTCCAGAAATAATCGAATCCACCGGTGCCGCCGCTTACGGAAATATCAATCGAGCCATCCGACCCTCCGTAACAGGTAGGCTCGATGGTGCTGTTGACGGTCACGGTAATCTGGCTGGGCTCGCTGATGCTGATGGCACTGGTACCGGTGCAACCGTTGGCATCAGTGACGGTGACCGTGTAATTGCCGGCGATCAGGTTGGTAACGGAGGCATTCGTGCCGCCATAAGGTTGCCAGTCGTAGGTGTAATTCGGTGTGCCGCCATTCACGATGGAGACAACACCGATTCCACTGCTGTCATTATAACAGGATGCATCCGACGAAAGCACGGTCAGGTTGATCGGGGCCGGCTCGGTGATTTGTACCGTATCGAATGAAGAACAACCATTGGCATCCGTAATACCCACAGCGTAAATACCTGCGCCGAGGTTGAAGGCCGTATCATTGGTTTGTACGGGTGTCGTATTCCAGGAGAAGGTAAAGGGCGGAGTGCCATTCTGGGGGACCGCTACCGCGATACCGTTGGTCTGACCGTTACACAAAACCGATTGAATCGCGCTGGCGATGGGCGGTAATATGTTGCTATCCGAAACGGTAACCGGCAGTGAGCTGGTACAGCCGTTGGAATCTGTTACGGTAACGGTATAAGCACCGGCGGCCAGACCCGTGATCGTGGTGGTTGTCTGCCCCCCGACGGACCATAGATACTGATATCCAAAAGAGAAAGGCGTTCCGCCACTGGCCGACGCGCTGGCCGTTCCGTCCGACGCGCCGCAGGTGGATTGCGTGGAAGAACCCGCAATGACAATGGCTGCTGGTTCATCGATGTTCACAGTATCGGTTCCGATACATCCAAGGCTGTCGGTCACCGTCACGATATAGGTGCCTCCCGAAAGCCCGGTTGCCGTTGTTCCGGATTGAGGAGGCACGGTATTCCAGCTATAGGTATAGGAAGGAGTTCCACCGCTTGCAGCTACCGTAGCGGTTCCGTTGGCGTCGCCGTTACACTGAAGATCGGTAACGGAAACCGTACTGACATTCACCGCCGGTGCGGAAGGATTGATCGTGGCATTGGCGGTGGCCGTACAATTTCGGCTGTCGGTCACCGTGACGATGTACGTACCGGGAGCCAGGCCGGTGGCAGTATCGTTGAGCGTCGGGGGAACCGTATTCCAGGAATAGGAGAAGCCGGGAGTGCCACCGGCTGGAGTAGCAACGGCGATACCACTGTTTGACCCTGCACACGGAGGATTGGTCGTAGCAGTTGCCACGGTCAGCACCGCGGGATCATTGATGGTGACAATAGACTGACCCACGCAGCCGGTTACCGTATCGGTGATGGTAACCGTATAGGTACCGGCAGCAAGGCCGGAGATGCTCGCAGTCGTCTGGCCACCGGGCGACCATACATAGGTCAGCGATCCGGAACCGGGCACTACGGTCGCGACGCCGTCATTGGCTCCGTTACAGGAAATATCCGTTCCGGTCGCCGTATAGAGTGGCGAATTAACGAAGACCTGGAACGAGTAGGTTTGGAAACCTACGTTCGGACAAGCGTCATCGGTCACCGTTACCGTGAACGTATAGGGAGTCGGACGAACATCGGCCGGTGAGGGAGTCCAGCAGAACTGACCGGTCGGGAAAGGAAATCCGCTGACGGTAAAGGTTGCACCGGTAATTCCCTGGTTCCAGCTCATCGTCACGATCTGATTCGGGTCGATGTCGTTCGACAGGATATTGAAGCACAGGTTGGTGCCTGGACACACCGAAGTGTCACGGGACGCTCCCCCATTGATGCCGCTGGCGGTTGGCAGGTTGTTGCTGCAGGCGCGCACGTAGATCTCCATGTCACGAACGACGCTACCGATCAGCACCCCGTTGCGGTATTCTTCTACCAGCACGGAAACGACCCCTACTTCTATTTGAGTAGGCGTCAAAGTCAAATCACCGGTGGCGCTGTTGATGGCAAATGCAGGGGAAGACGTGATCGGATTCGTAGCCGAGTAGCCGGGTAAAAATGGAATGGAGTCGGTAGCGTTGATGAGGGGGTTCACCAGGCTGTAAACCAACGAATCGCCATCGGGATCGATCACCCCGTGGTTATAAGTGAAATTCTGTCCGACACATAGAAAAGCTACAGGAATGTTGGTAAAGCGCGGAGAAGAATTGCAACTAAGGTTCAGGTTATCGAGCGTCGCGGCGATGTACATGCCGGGATTGGTTCCTTCTAAACAAGGTGACGCTACCAACATTGTTGTAATGTCGCAATTCCTGCAGCAGTAGGACCAACTGATCACCCAATCGGCGCACTGCATCGGGAAGGTAATGATGCCGCTGTACTGATACTCCTGGATTCCGGGAATGGTGGAAGCGGGATCGTCACAACTCGTGACAAGGGTCGGACACGGATAGGTGATTTCGTTACCAGTGCCGGTGACCAGCAACAAGGTATCGGTGAAATACTGATTACAACTCGCCGAGCGGAATTCGATACCCACTCCGAGCGGTGCTGCCGATCCACGACAATCACGGTAAAAGGTCAGGTCGATCCGGTAGGTATTGCCTCCCAGACAGGTATAGGAGATGTCGGAACCGACCAGGTGCGTTGCCGAGGCCTTTTTCGGCATCAGACTGGCCGTTGCGGCAATGGTGATCAACAGGATCAGGCGGCGGACAAGTTCTTTCATGGAATTGCTTTCGGGTCGGATCGGTGGAGGGCATTCGCTCCCCCACCCGCTTCCGGGTACTGTAAGACTTAACGCATTTTTACTTGAGTTCAGCTAAAAAGTTCCATGTGAAAGCCTGTTTAATGCTTTAAAATCATAAAAAAACCCACCCTTCTTATTAAGGGTGGGTTAAATCCAAGTGTAAGTTGGCTGCTTAGGAAACCGCGTTCGGAATATCCTCCTTGTGGATCTCGAAGTGATCCTCTTCTTCCTTGTACTTCATGATCTGATCCAATGCGTCCGGCACAACATCACTGCAGATGGTAATGAAAGACCCCTTCTTTGCATGCTTGATCGCATAGTCGATCGCCAGGGATTCCTTCGGCATGACCTTGACGGGCTTGGAAGCATCGACGGAATGAATGCCCTTCATCATCAAATCAATGATCTCCTGTTCACTTCTGCCGCGCAGGTTCTTATCCTGCCGGATGATGACTTCGTCAAACATCTGAGCCGCCAATTCACCAAGCGAGACGATATCCTCGTCGCGGCGGTCGCCGACGCCGGCGATGATGCCGACTTTCGGCTTGGCCTCGATCCGCTCGAGGAACCGGGCGATGGCCTGAAAGCCTGCAGGATTGTGGGCGTAATCGACCATGACGTCGAACTTCTTGAACTGGAACAGGTTCATGCGGCCCGGGGTCTGCGTCGGTGAAGGGATGAAGGTCTCCAACGCCAAACGGATATCCTCCACCTTGAAGCCGCGTACGAATCCTGCCAGCACCGCAGGCAAAATATTCTGGATCATGAAGACCGCCTTTCCGGAAAAGGTCAGTGGTATGTTGATCACCTTGTCGACCCGGATCTTCCAGGTGCCTTTACAGATCGTGATATAACCGTTCTCGACGATCGCTGCTATGCCGCCGCGTTCCGTGTGTTTCTGGATGCGCGGATTCTTCTCATCCAGGGAGAACAACGCAACGTTACAAGAAACGCTCTTCCGCATTTCATACACCAGGTCGTCATCCGCGTTCAGGATGGCATATCCTTCCGGGAGTACGCTTTCCGCAACGACACCTTTTACGCGCGCCATCTCTTCGATGGTGTTGATGTCTTTCAAACCCAGGTGATCGGCGCTGACATTGGTCACAATGCCCACGTCGCAGTTGTGGAAACCCAGACCGGATTTCAGGATACCACCGCGTGCACATTCGAGGACCGCGAAATCAACCGTCGGATCTTTCAGGACGAATTCCGCGCTGAGCGGCCCGGTGCAATCCCCCTGCTCCACCATACGGTTCTGGATGTAGATGCCGTCGGTTGTAGTGAACCCGACCTTATGACCCATGGTCTTCACAATGTGCGCGATCAGGCGCGTGGTCGTGGTCTTACCGTTGGTACCGGTAACCGAGATGATCGGAATGCGCGCGGTACTGCCGGGAGGATAGAGCATGTCGATCACCGGTTCGGCTACGTTGCGCGGGAGTCCTTCGGCCGGGGCGATGTGCATGCGGAATCCCGGGCCGGCGTTGACCTCCAACACGGCTCCGCCATTCTCGTGCAAAGGCACCCGGATGTCGGGCGTCATGATATCGATTCCGCAAATGTCGAGTCCGATGATCCGCGCGATCCGTTCCGCCATGAAGACGTTGTACGGATGCACGACTTCGGTCACATCGGTGGAGGTGCCGCCCGTACTGAGGTTGGCGGTACGCTTGAGGTGCAGTTCCTCACCGGCTTTGAGCACCGTGTCGAGTGTATAACCCTTCTCCTCGATCATGGTCGCGGTCGTATCGTCAACTTTGATCATGGTCAACACTTTCTCGTGACCATAGCCGCGCCGGGGATCGCTGTTCGTGATGTCGATCAATTCCCGGATGGTGTGCTTGCCATCGCCGGTGACCATGGCGGGTGTACGCTTGGCCGCTGCGACGAACTTGTAATCGATGACCAACAAGCGGTGATCGTAGCCGGTTATGAAACGCTCCACGATGACACCACGCGAAACGCGCTTGGCGAGCGCGAGCGCTTCGACCGCCGCATCCATATCCTGTACGTTGATGGTAGCGCCACGTCCATGGTTGCCGCCGACCGGCTTCACGACGATCGGGAAACCGACACGGTCGATCGCGGTACGCAGATCCTCTTCGTCGTATACGACGCGGCCACGCGGCACCGGAATGGAAGCATTCTCGAGCAGATTCTTCGTCTCTTCCTTATCACAGGCGACCTCCACTGCTATACTGCTGGTGGTACTGGCGACCGTTGCCTGGATACGACGCTGATTTTTCCCGTAGCCGAGCTGCACCAGCGAATGCCGGTTGAGGCGGATCCACGGAATCTTGCGTTTGATCGCTTCGTCGACGATGGAACCGGTAGAAGGCCCCAAGCGTTCGTCTTCGCGGATCTCGCGCATCCGCTGTATATCGTCCGCCAGGTCATAGGCTTCGTTCTTGTAGAGTGCGTCGCAGATCCGTACAGCCGCTTTCGCGGCATAGATCCCGACCTTTTCTTCCATGTAGTTGAACACGACATTGTACACGCCATGTTGACCGGTACTGCGAGTGCGGCCGAACCCGACATCCATGCCAGCAAGCGTTTGGATCTCGAGTGCGATATGCTCGACCACGTGTCCCATCCAGGTACCTTCACGCACGCGTTTGAAGAAACCGCCTGCATGTCCTTCCGAACATTCGTGGGAATACATGGAAGGGAACATCTTCTCCATGCGTTCAGTAAAGCCGCTGATCTTGTTGGTCGGCAGATCTTCCAACTCTTCAATATCGAGCTTCATCACAATCAGTTTGTGACGACGGATGGACCAGTAGTTTGGCCCGCGCATCACGCGAATGTCCTGTATCTTCATAAGGAAAGGGGTATCAGTGTTTTTGGTCGTTTCAAAGTAGTAAGAAATCCTGAACCGCCAAAATTTGCCCGAAAAAGGCCATCGAACCCGTATCCTTCGCGCTTTCCGGACGTTATATAGTACTGAAACGCCCGTCCTATGCGGGGATTTCTATCTTTGCGCAGCCAAAACGCTTTCAGTCAAACGAATATGATGATTCCGAAGGGTAAACTGATCTCCATCGGCGGGAACGAAGACAAGGGGACGGAACCCGAACCACATTTCACCCAGAAGAACAACCTGAATTTCTTCGAACTGCAGATCCTTTCCAGGATCATGCACGAGTGCGGCGGACACGACGCCCACATCGAGGTGATCACCAGCGCTTCCTCCATTCCGGAAGAAGTCGGACAAAACTACCTGGACGCGTTCGGAAAATTGCATTGTACGAACGTCCGCATCATGGACATCCGCAATCGCGAAGACGCTCAGAACCCGGAGATGGTCGAACGCATCCGCAACTGCGACGGAGTCATGTTCAGTGGTGGAAACCAGCTACGCCTCTCCTCCATCTTCGGTGGAACCCGGTTCCTCGAGATCATCACGGAGCGCTACTTTCACGAAGACGGGTTCGTCATCGCCGGCACCAGCGCAGGCGCCATGGCCATGTCGAACACCATGATCTATCAGGGCAGCAGCTCGGAAGCGCTCCTGAAAGGCGAAGTGAAGATCACGACCGGGCTAGCCTTCATGCGCGACGTGATCATCGACTCACACTTCGTGAAGCGCGGTCGTTTCGGCCGACTTACGCAGGCTGTCGCCGCCAACCCGTCCTGCATCGGGATCGGGCTGGGCGAAGACACCGGTGTACTGGTCACCGAAGGCCGCTACATGGAAGCGATCGGTTCGGGTCTGGTCATCATCATCGACGGACATCACATCCGTCACACCAATATCGCCGATCTGAAGGAAGGCTCCCCCATCTCCATCGAGAACATCATCGTTCACGTCCTCGCCAAAGGCAACTGCTTCGACCTGAAGGAGCGGAAGTTTTATGTGGAGGGGGTGACGCAGAATAAATGATCGACAAACCGATTCTGAACGAAAAAGGCCACCTCCTTGGTGGCCTTTTTTTTATTTCTCTTGATCTGATTTCTTCCGTAGGACCAGAAAATAAAACTGTGCGTAACGACTCAGGGCAGGAGTCTTGGCTAGACGGTAATTCAATCTGTTGAGCATGGAGAAACCTGGAGCCTTGTGAAGGAAATACCAGTAATAAAGGTTTGTGCCGGTTGTGTGTATCAATTCCAAATCAGGAAAAGCGAAAAGTGCACGACTACGACGAGAGGGATATTGCAGGTGATCAAACAACTCCCCTTCGATCTTTTTACCACGAAGCCGATGGGACCATTTGGTCAGGAAATACGGATAAGAGGTGGCGTTCGGCAGGGTGATGACAGCGACCCCACCCGGAGCAAGCTTCTGATGGATGTGGTCGATCACTTTCTTAGGATTCCGCGTGTGCTCGATCACCTCGGTACATAGGATAAAGTCCACGCGATCGGAATCGTCAAGCTCCTCCGCATTGAAGACCTCGAACCTGATCCGCTTCCCATCCACTTCCGAACCGAACTCCTGTCGGGCAATCTCCACCAGAGGTGCATCGATATCGATCCCCTGAACTTCCGAAAAACCGGCATCGGATATCAACTTGCTGTAGATCCCGCAATTGGAACCAATGTCCAGGGCCTTCCCTTTCCTGGTGATCGCACCCGATTGCTGCAGGTCCCGGAGCAGTTCGACGAAAAGGTTGATCCTTAACCGGTGCAGATGCCGGGTGGGCTCATCGATATACCGGTAGATCCGGTTCAACAATGATTGAAACGGTTCTGACGGATTACAGGAATAGCTCGGACGATACTCGTTGAACAGATTCTCTTTCATGATCATGAAACAGCGGCCGAAAATACGCAAATAAAACGACCCGGCTCCTCTGAGGAACCGGGTCGTGCCGCACGCTCAGACGGTCAGTGTATCACCTGGACCTTGCGTGAAACGGCCCGGTCAGCAGACAAAACGCGCAGCCAATAGATACCGTCACTCACAGCCCGGTCCGCAAGCGGAATCCGGATCCGATGATCCCCGGGAGCGAGGGTACCTTCCTCCCGGGACATGATGCTTCTGCCCATGAGATCCATGATCTCCATTCGGATAGGCGAAGGCGCCACCAACCGGAGATCAACCGTCACGGCCTCGGTCGCGGGATTCGGGAAAATCTCCAAACCACGAATACTTCCTGAGAGCTCATCGACTGCGGAAGCAAGCCGGTAACAGACCTTCAACGTGGGATGTAAGGCGCTGTTCGGATAGTCACTTGAGGCGAAGATCATCGAGCTGTAAAAAACGGGATTGTCCAACTCGATCTCGAAACCATATGCGGTCGCGGGGTTCGCTACCATATCACGCACCAGGGGAAGGACATTCCAGTGCAGGTAATCCTGATTCGTAGTGCTAGAGGCGGGAAGCGCGACCATATTCTGGTTGGAATAGGCCGGCTGCGTACTCCACGTTACGGTAGCCGCGTCCCAGGCTGACGTGATCCTGCGTAAATGGGATGCGTTCGCCCCTTGCATCGGAGGCGTTACCTGAGCGGCAGGATCCGCATGCAAGTCCAGAAAGGCGGAATCTATCGTGGCGGTCGAGGGAATGAATGAAAGATCGAATTGCATGAGGCCGTGTTGCCAGCAGGGATCACCGTTGCAGGTCCAGGCAATGCCGCCGAATTCTTCGTGATTGGGATATGGAGTAGTAGGTGCAAAAGAAGTAACCGCCGCATCCTGTCCGTTACCATCCGTTACCAGCACAGTCTGGCACTGCTGAGCGCCTGGTGGCGTATAATTCACTTCCAGCATCGGCCAATAGGTGGAATCCGCATAGTCGCTCGATGCGAAGATCATCGACGTGTATCCGAACTCATTGTCCAGACGGATCGAAAAGCCATGACTGTTGGTCGGATCATCGACCATGTCCTGGACCATGTTCTGGACATTCACCACATAATTCTGAAAATAACCGGAACTGGTCGGAAGATACACCCGGTTCATTGTAGTGGTAGCAGGGGCATTGTTCCAGTTGATCGTGGACTCGTTCCAGGCACCGGTGATCCGTTCGATCCAAGCCGCATTGTTGCCTTGTGTTGCATAACCATTTCCGTTCAACGGGTTGGGGTTAGCGAACAAACTGATCTGGGCGTTGTTGATGACCGATCCGGATGGGACGGATGACAAATCGAATTCGATAAATCCGCGTTCAATGCAGGGAGCACCGTTGCAGGTCCATGCTATTCCGGCATACTCCGGGTGAACGCCGAAATTCTGAAGAGGTGTCCAGTCCGAAATGACGGCATCCTTGCCCTGGGCTGCATTCGGACGTAGGCGCAGTTGCACCTGAGCCTGAAGTTGGGGTCCAGACAAGAACAGGATGAACAGTACTATTGAATGAACATTAAATGATCGCATAGTGGTGTGGCTGAAATGGTTCTCAGACAAATGAAGACAAAAACAACCTTATACAAATGAAGAACTGGAACATGGTCGATTCAAGTTAAAAAGAGGCATTTAAACGGGGGAATAGTACCTTCGTAGGCCCTTTGAACTTGTATGTGCGGTATCGCAGGATTCATTGACCCCCGCCTCCCAGCGGAGGAACGCCCGAAGCTGATCAGCAGCATGCTCGCGGCTACGCGTCACCGCGGACCGGATGCCAGCCAATACGAATTGCTCGACGCAACCGTGCTGGGCCACAACCGGCTGTCGATCCTCGACCTTTCTGAAAGCGCCAATCAACCGATGCGGCGCGGGGACCTGGTGATGGTCTTCAATGGAGAAATCTATAACTACCTCGAAATACGAAAGGAACTGGAGTCGTTCGGACATCGGTTCCACACGCAGTCGGATTCCGAAGTCATTCTGAGTTCCTACGAACAATGGGGCGCTGCTTGCGTGCAACGCTTCGTGGGAATGTGGGCTCTTGCCATTTGGGATACACGAAAGGAAGAACTCTTCTGCTCCCGCGACCGGTTCGGGATAAAACCCTTTCTCTATATCCTGGAAGGCGACCGTTTTTACTTCGGCTCAGAATACAAAGCCCTGCGTCCCTCGCCCGTCTTTTCCAACGACCTCAACATGCGGCAAATCCGACGAGGTCTTCAAATGGGCTGGGTAGTTTATCAGGATGAAACCTATTTCGAAAAAGTCAAGGCCTTGCCGGAAGCCTGCAACCTTCTCTATCGGAACGGCCAGGTGAAGATTGAACGGTACTGGGACCTTCTGCCGCTAAGCAAAGATCAACGCACCTACCAGGAAAAGACTACTGAATTTCGCGAACGCTTGATCGATAGCTTGCGCTTGCACATGCGGAGTGATGTGGAAGTAGGCGCCTGTCTTTCCGGGGGTATCGACAGTTCTTCCATCACGAGTATCGTCGGCCACCTGTATCCGGACGTCGACTTTCGAACGTTTACGATCTATTATGCCGGCGAAAACGCGGTGGACGAACGGCCTTTTGTAAAATCCGTTCTTAAGAAATATCCCCATATCCAAAACGTGGATTACTCTCCGCAGAAGGAGGCTTTGCGGGAATGTTTCCACCGGATGTGCTATCACATCGATGTTCCTACCAACTGGTCATCGGACATTTCCCAATACTATGTCATGGAACTCGCCGGCAGGCACAAGATGAAGGTGTTGCTCGATGGCCAGGGCTCCGACGAATTTCTCGGCGGGTACATGCATTCTTTTTATCGCCTGATCGGAAACGAATTGCGACAAGGGCACCTCGGTACCGCTACCCGCCTTTTCAATGATCACCGAACCAATCAGGAATTTGGGATAAAGAAATCGGCAGATGTCTGGGCGAAAAGCATGATGAGTGCGGTCTTTACGGAGCAGCAATTGTATTCGATGGAGTTCCGGCACTTTCATCCTTACCTCCACCGCGATCCCGACCGGAGCGCCCCTTTCAAACTCTACGACAAGTTTCCCGACAAACTTGACAACTTCCTCTACAACCTGATCTTTCAGACGTTGCTTCCTTCCCTGTTGCATTTCGAAGATCGCAACAGTATGGCTTTTTCAATTGAATCACGAGTACCCTTCCTCGATCACCGCCTGGTGGAATTCGGCTTTCGACTGAAAAGTGAAGATCGAATTCGAAATGGTGTAACCAAATCGATCTTGCGCGACAGCATGCGTGGCATACTACCGGATGAAATATTGAATCGTTCCGATAAAAAAGGGTTTACGACTCCAGGTGCGCATTGGCTGAGAACCGATATGCACTTTTTACTGGAACAGGATTTTTCAACACTTGAATTCCTCGATCAACGTTTATTGAGAAAACTGATCAAAGAATTCGAAGCTGGAAACGATAAACTGGCTCAGTTGCTTTGGCGGGTCGGTGGATTGGGATATTGGACAACCCATTTCAACTGAACAGATCGGGACGATGGTACTCGCGGATCATTTCTTCTTCCGTGATACATTGGATACCCGACTCTTTCATCCATTTTAACAGTGTCGTATAGAATCGGGTATAGCCGTGATACTTGAAGGAATAGAAGAAGTTGTTGTGAAAATTCAACGTGAAGACACAGTTGGTCTTATTGTGCTCCATCCAGTCAATCACCATGGGACATGCCTGCGATGCATGCACCTGATCCCGGTAAAAGGTCCTATCCATAACATGCAAGGGAGCCTCAACGATTTGTAAAACGCGTTCACGCTCCTGATCATAGGGCATGAACGGCAACCCGTAACTATTTCGGAACCCCCACTGTTCGGTAAATCCAAGCGAAGTATCCAGCTTCAGTCCGGCCTCTTCCACTTCACGGTACGCAGTAGGTATCTTAAATCGAAGGAAATGATAACGATTACTCTGAACCTGATCAGGCATTCGTTTCAGCTCCTCCGAAAACGGCAAACCATGCAGGCTCTTATGTATTCCGGACTCCCAACCCTTTTGACGAACATACTGGTACATCGCTTGTAGTTCCCTGGAGCGGAAATCATAGTCCGCATTGACTCGATCTTTATACAATAGCCAATAGAAGACAGACCGAACCCCGGAGGCTTCTTCCAACAGGATGATCTTATCCATGTTCAACCAATCGGGCCGCCGAAAGAGCATATTGACTACCAATCGAAACAGCTTGTCGATCCTACCGTAGCGAATGGCTCGCATGCCATCCTCTTTCCAGGCTCCGTAAACCGTATCAATATCGTGCGTCAGAAATAAGCGGGTGGGACGATCACGGGTTTTGAGCCGCGTCAACTTGGCATTGGTTCGAAAGAGATCCAGTATCGCTTCCTGCACGAGATTGAGAAACACATTATCATACCTGGCCTGATAACTGCTTTCATACTTAAACCGACCGATCGAATCCGCAACCCCTTCTCCTCGCTCTTGAAGACTGTTGGAGCAATAGTAAATCGTTGCCAGATAATCGATCCTTCCCGATTCATCGTGTACCAGACACGAAGCACCAAGGTAATGACCGTGATTGAAGTCGCCCTTTAATACGCCATGATAGAATGTCGCATACAAATAGAGGTCGCTATCCTCGCCTTCAGAAACAAAAAAATCCGCATCACTTCGTTCTGTTACAAAGTAAAAAGTGACCTGGCGGTTGAATGCAGCAAGCTGAAGGGCATATCGGACAATACCCCGGTAGGTCAGCAGTGGGTCAATCCAGATCTTCATATCAACTTGCCAGAATGATTTGCGCTAACTTTCCGGCCAGCGTTTTCCGTGAATAAGCAAGATCAGCAGAAAGCTGATTAGCTTGGGCTTTCGGATTTGAAAGGAGCGTTTGGATATGTTCGGCTAGCATCGCCATTCCTTCCCGCCCAAACATCCTCCCCGCTCCCGTCTCTTTCAGGATCGTAGCGGCGTCTCCATCGACCGGGCCCAAGGCGATAATGGGACGTGCGGCGCCCAGGTATTCGAAGAGCTTTCCGGTCAGGATGCCGTTCGCCTTCGGTACATCCGGGATAACCAGCAGCAAGGCATTGCTTTCCTGCATGTAACGCGTAGCCTCCCGATGCGGGACGTGCCCGATGAACTCCGCAATGTCCTGCAAGCCGTAGGCCTGCAGGATCGGCTCCAGCGCCGCCCGTGTACTGCCGACAAATCGCAACCGCAACGGCAATGACGTACCCTGCTTTCGCAATGCTGCAACCGACTGAAAAAAGGCACCCGGACGATAACTCTCCGCCATCGTTCCAACATAGGTGATCCGAAAAACATCCTGTGGCGGTGCGACTGCCGGATCGAAATCGCCCGGATCGAAACCGTTCGGGATCACATGGATCTTTTCCGCCTTGACCCGCTCCGACTTGGCGGCGAACATACGCCGTATATCCGGGCTCACGACCAACGCATGGTCGCATTGCTCCAGCACTTTTCGTTCCAGCTTCCGATCCACCGCCTTCGCCAAACCGGTATGCAACAAGTCAGGATAATAATAGATATCGGTCCACGGATCCCGGAGATCCGCGATCCAGCGAACATGGGGAAAGCTGCGCTTGAGCGCCAATCCGATCAACTGGGAACTGTGCGGCGGCGAAGAAACCACGATCGTGTCGATCCGCTCTTCGCGAATGAGCCGCGCGGCTTCGCGCAAGGCGTATTTCACCCAGCCTTTCCGCGCGTCAGGAAGAAAAAAATTACCACGCACGAAGCGCAGCAACTTCTGTGTCCACTTTTCCTTGTCCTTATTGGCAAACCCTCCATACGGGATCTTGTTCTTTCCTCCGACGAAGCGCGACAGCACTTGTAAGGGCTCAAAGGAACCGGTCCGGATCACCCGTAGGTTTGGCGGGACTTCGGATGACAAACTAGGATCCTCGACCGGATAGGTGGCTGCCGCTGCATCAACGGTCAGCACGATCGGTTCAACACCGAACTCCGGCAGATAACGCGCCATCTTGAGCGAACGCTGTACGCCCGCTCCGCCACTGGGCGGCCAGTAATAGGTGATGTAGAGGACTTTTCGAGGAGCCGCGCTCATGGCAAACCGGTCGCGGATCAGGCAGGACGCTTACGCAAGGCCAGGAAGCCCATGCCGGCGCAAAAGAGGAGCAGCAACGACGAACTTGCCAGCGCGATCTTCTCGCCCACGACAACCGCCCGTGGTTCGAACCGGAACTCGATCGTGTGCTTGCCGGCCGGGATGCGCATGGCACGCAACACGTAGTCGGCACGGAAGTAATCAGCCGGCTTACCGTCGATCGTGGCGTTCCATCCTTTGTCGTAATAGATCTCCGAAAATACCGCCAGTTGCTCGGTCGAGGCGGAGCTTTCGTATTTCAGGTGATTCGGCTGGTAGTCGGTGAGCCGGATGAAGGCACCGGAATCCGGAGTCGCGGTAAATCCTTTGACAAGATCGGCGTAGCGCTGGTCAACCACGAGCGTACGGGACGGATCAAACCCGCGAAGCGCGGCAATCTCGGAATCCGCATTCGCTACCAGTTCCACATTCTGCACAAACCAGGCATTGCCCAATGCACCCGTATTGATGAGCGGTGCAGCATCGGGATTGTAAACGATGTACTTCGTATTGAGCATGTTGACGGCCGGCTGACCGGTCAGTACGCCAAGCGTTGAAGAATCCTGGTTTTGTAAGGCGTTGCGCATTCCCATCAACTCGGGAGCGAGCTCGTTCTCGATCAACTCCTGGTAGCGCTTCAGCTTGGCGCCGTGGTACCCGCCGATCGACTGGTGACGATACGACGTGCTCGCATCGTTGAAGGTGCTCTCCGCCAGGTTCAGGACCCGATAGCTCTTGGCGGGATCCTGCAGAATCACCTGGTCTGCCGTGGTCATGGGATACGCCTCCGCTTTACCCTTGCTGGCGCGCACATAATCATCGTCGCCAAGATAGCGCGCGTTCACACTCCACATATCAACGAGTACGAGTGCCAACAGACCGAACACGAAATACTCGGCTTTGTATCGCATACGCGCGAAGGACACGATCAGTGCGGCGCCTAACAAGAGGAACAGGAACGAGCGCCAGGCGTCGGCCGTCACGATGGCCTTGCGTGCAGTGCTCAGGTTGGTGAAGATGTTGTCGACCACGTCCTGCGAGATACCCTGGTTCTTTGCCGTAGCCATCACCTGTTCATACTCTCTCGTCGAATAGAACGAGGTGAACATGCCCGGCGCAACCGCTATCAGTAAGGTCAGGCCCAGCGTGATCCCAATGGCATAGTACAGGCTTTTCGCATGCTGCTTGAAGTAATCCGGTTCCCGGATCAACTTATCGAGTGCCAGGATGCCTAACAGCGGCATGGCAAACTCCGCGATCACGATGATGGTAGTCACCGCCCGGAATTTGTCGTAGCCCGGAACAAAATCGAGGAAGAAATTCGTCAGTCCCATGAAGTTCCTGCCCCAGGAAAGCGTGATGGACAACAGGAAGGCCGCCAGCAGCCACCATTTTTCCGGGCCCTTGATGGTCAGCAGCCCGAGCAGGAATAACATGCAGATAATGGCGCCCACATAAACCGGTCCGGAAGTAAACGGTTGCTCGCCGAAGTACGCGCCGAAACCGCTTACGTATTGCCGGAAGTTACTTTCGACCTTTTGCAGTACGTCCTTGTTGTTTTTCGCGATAGGCTCACTGGCGCCCCCTTTGATGCTGGGCACCAGCAGACTCAGGCTCTCGCCCACCCCGAAACTCCAGTCGGTGATATAATCCCGGTCAAGACCACTGGTCTTGTTCTCTTTCTCGCTGGTCAGTTCCGACTTCCCGCGGGTGGAGTACTTGCCGTACTCTTGGGTGGCCCAAAGGTTAGTGATGTTCGAGCCGACAGCCAGTCCGGCAGCGACCAACAAGATGCCGGTCGCCTTGAAGAAGTAACCAAGCCGGTTCTCCCGGAACGCATTGTACAACTCCATGATGCCGAGCAACACTACGGTCAGAAGGAGATAATAAGTGATCTGAAGGTGATTGGCATACAATTCCAACGCGAGTGCCAGACCGGTGATCGCCGCGCCCAACAACATCCTTCCCCGGAATGTGAGCAACAGACCCGCCACGACCGGTGCCATGTAGGCGATCGCGTGTGCCTTGGTATTGTGCCCGGCTTCGATGTAGATGAAAAAGTAACTGCTGAACGCGAACGCGACAGCACCCAAAATGGAGAGCCGTTGATTGACGCCCAGGACGATCAGTAAAAAGTAAAAACCCGCCATCAGCAGGAATACCATGTTGGCTGGCGTAGGAAGCCCCAACTGGACGACTTTATCGAGGTACTGCACCAGGTTGGCGGCATAGACGGCCGAGATCTGATACGCCGGCATTCCGGAAAACATGGAATTCGTCCAGTAGGTATCCTCGCCGGTCTTTTCCTTGAAACTGACGATCTCCTGCGCCATGCCTTTCCAGGTCGTGACGTCCGACTGCTTGATCTCCTTACCCTGGAACAAGGGTAAAAACACCAGCACTGACAACAGCAAAAAGAAGGCGACGGCCAGGATATGCGGGAGGTACTTCTTCATAGAGATGGTTTGGAAGGACGAAGATAATCGGTTTCGGGTTCCGAGTTAAATAGAAGGCGAGGGACGAGGGGCGAGGGACGAGGGACGAGGGACGAGGGACGAAAATCCGACTAAACACACAACTCAATGAAGCCAAGTTTCAAATCGATCAACTTTCATCTTTCAACTTTCAACCATCAACCAACCCGAAACCCGAAACCCGGAACTCGAAACTTTTAGACCCTAGTCAACTTCCTCATACTCCACATACTCCCCCTCATCCCGCTGCTTCTTTTGCACCCGGACGCTGCCGGCTTCCTTTCGGCTGCGCTCGCGTTCGAGGTCGTCGGCGGCTTTGCGGAAGGATTGCAGAGCGTTGTAGTACAGGAACCGGCGCAGGAAACCGAAGGCGATAAACGCTACGATGAAGACGAGCAGGAATTCTTTGAAGGACACGGAAGGTTCGGTTTACCGGCTCAGGTAGAGGTTGCGCTCCGAATAGACTTTTTGAAAGAACTCGTCTTCCAGGTCTTCGATGAAGTAGATGGCTTCGCCCGTCGATTTCATTTCAGGTCCCAGCTCCTTGTTGACGTCCAGGAATTTCTCAAAGGAGAAGACCGGGACTTTGATCGCGTATCCGCCGGTCTTGGGTTGAAACTTGAAGTCGTTCAACTTGTTGGCTCCCAGCATCACCTTGGTAGCATAATTGACATAGGGCTCGTCGTAGGCTTTGGCAATGAAGGGCACGGTGCGGGAGGCACGCGGATTGGCCTCGATCACGTACACGGTCTCGTTCTTCACGGCGAACTGGATGTTGATCAGTCCTTTCACCTGCATGGCCAGGGCGATCCGCTTCGTATAGTCTTCGATCTGTTTCATCACGACGGGCGACAGGTCGAATGGAGGCAATACGGCATTGCTGTCGCCGCTGTGAATCCCGGCCGGCTCGATGTGCTCCATGATGCCGATGATGTACACATGCTCCCCGTCGCAGATGGCGTCGGCCTCCGCTTCGATGGCTCGGTCGAGGAAATGGTCGAGCAGGATCTTGTTGTCAGGAATGTCCTGCAGGATCTTCACCACGTGCTCCTCCAACTCCTCTTCGTTGATCACGATCTTCATGCTCTGTCCGCCCAATACGTAGGAAGGACGCACCAGCAGCGGGAAACCGAGTTCACGCGAGACTGGTCCGCTCTGGTCGGCATTCTCGACCACGCCGAATTTAGGGTACGGTATGTTCAGGTCGCGCAGCAGCGTAGAGAAACGGCCGCGGTCCTCCGCCAGATCAAGCGACTCGTAACTGGTTCCGATGATACGGAAGCCGTACTTGTTCAGCTTCTCGGCCAGCTTCAAGGCGGTCTGTCCGCCCAATTGCACGATCACGCCCTCGGGCTTTTCGTGCAACAGGATCTCGTAGATATGCTCCCAGAAGACCGGCTCGAAGTAGAGCTTGTCGGCGATGTCGAAATCGGTCGACACGGTCTCCGGGTTGCAGTTGATCATGATCGTCTCGTACCCGCACTCCTTCGCGGCCAAAACGCCGTGCACACAGGAGTAATCGAACTCGATCCCCTGCCCGATCCGGTTCGGACCCGAGCCAAGGATCACGATCTTCTTCTTGTCACTGACGACGCTTTCGTTCTCTTCGTCGAAGGTGGAGTAATAGTACGGCGTCCGCGCCTCGAACTCTGCCGCGCAGGTGTCCACCAGTTTCCACACGCGCTGGATGCCCAGCTCCTGGCGACGACGGAACACCGCGCTTTCCAGACAACGCACCAGATGCGCGATCTGCCGGTCCGCGTAGCCTTTTTTCTTGGCCTCCATGAACAGCTCGCGCGGGAGGTCTTCGATCCTGTATTGTTCGATCTGCTTTTCCAACTGAATCAGCTCCTCCACCTGGCGCAGGAACCAGGGATCGATCTTGGTCAGCTTCTGGATGGTGTTGAACGGAATGCCCAGCTTGAAGGCATCGTAGATATGGAACAGCCGGTTCCAGCGCGGACGCTCCAGGCTGTCGAGAATGTCCTCCGCGTCGCGGATCTCGCGACCGTCGGCGCCCAGGCCGTTCCGCTTGATCTCGAGCGACTGACAGGCTTTCTGCAAGGCCTCCTGGAAACTCCGACCGATGCCCATCGCCTCGCCCACCGATTTCATCTGCAGGCCGAGGTGACGGTCGGTGCCTTTGAACTTGTCGAAGTTCCAGCGCGGAACCTTCACGATCACATAGTCGAGCGTCGGCTCGAAGAAGGCCGAGGTGCTCTTGGTGATCTGGTTCTTCAATTCGTCGAGGCGGTAGCCGATGGCCAGCTTCGCCGCGATCTTGGCGATCGGATAACCCGTCGCCTTGGAGGCGAGCGCCGAGGAACGCGACACCCGCGGATTGATCTCGATGACGATGATCTCGTCTTCGTTGTTCGGGTTGACGGAAAACTGGATGTTGCAACCGCCCGCGAAATTGCCGATCCCGTTCATGCACTTGATGGCCAGGTCGCGCATCTTCTGGTAGGTCGTATCAGGCAGCGTCATGGCCGGGGCCACGGTGATCGAATCGCCCGTATGGATACCCATCGGATCGAAGTTCTCGATCGAACAGATGATGATCACGTTTCCGGCGGCGTCGCGCAGCAACTCCAGTTCGAACTCCTTCCAGCCGAAGATCGATTGCTCGATCAGCACCTCGTGTACCGGCGAAGCGTGCAGGCCGCGGTTCAGCGCGGCGTCGAATTCTTCCCGCGTGTTCACGAAACCGCCGCCCGTGCCGCCCAGCGTAAACGACGGACGAATCACCAGCGGAAAGCCGATCTCCTGTGCGATCTCCTTGCCTTCGAGAAACGAGGTGGCCGTACGGCCTTTGCAGACGCCGGCATTCAGCTCCAGCATGCGCAAGCGGAATTTCTCCCGGTCTTCGGTTGTGTGAATCGCGTCGATGTCGACACCGATGATGCGCACGCCATACTTTTCCCAGATGCCGGCCTTCTGGCAGTCGATCGCCAGGTTCAGGGCGGTCTGTCCGCCCATCGTAGGCAGCACCGCGTCGATCTTGTGCTTTTCCAGGATCTCGATGATCGACTTCCTGGTGAGCGGCTTCAGGTAGATGTGATCGGCCGTGACCTTGTCAGTCATGATCGTCGCCGGATTCGAGTTGATCAGGATCACTTCGATCCCCTCTTCTTTCAGCGAACGGGAAGCCTGGCTGCCCGAATAATCGAATTCACAAGCTTGTCCGATGATGATGGGACCGGAACCAATGATGAGGACGGAATGGATGCTGGTATCGCGCGGCACGACGTTCAGGTTGCGTGTGTCCTCCCGGGCCCCTTGCCGGATTCGTAACTAATTAATATTCAATAAATTACAAATTGAAAAGGGAGCAGCGGTAAAGACCCACGGGTTTGCGCGAAGATACGGGAAATGTGGCAACCGTTTTCCCGAGTTTTCGACAGCATGTTGATAAGCATCGGTGCACGACCGTGCACCATCGCCGGTGCTCCTTTGCGTACTTTCGTCGCGTGTCAAGCCCGCAGTCAGTCAAGCACGGTCCGTTTCATTGGGAATACCTGGTGTTTGGCAATGGCCCTGAACTCTTGCTGGCATTTCACGGCTTTGACAACAACGCCGACGATTTCCGGCTCTTCGAGCCCTTGCTCGGTCAACAGTACACCATCGTGGCCGTCAACCTGTTCTATCACGGCCGCAGTTACGCCGAAGGGGCGCCCGACCAACTGCAATTCCGCCGCGAAGACCTGCAGGCGCTGATCACCCAACTGCTCGAGCGCTTTCCGCATGCTCGATTTTCCCTGCTTGGCTTCAGCCTGGGCGGTCGCATCTGCCTCGAACTGGTTTCGCTCTTCGCGGGTCGTGTCGATCGTTTGATCCTGCTCGCGCCCGACGGACTGGTGATCAGTCCCTGGTACGTCTTCGTGACGCGCACCATCGCCGGACGCTGGCTCTTCCGCCGCGTGCTGAGACGTCCGCAACGATTCCTCCGCCTTGGCGGATGGTTGCGCACGCTCGGGCTGGTCGGCGAGAAGCAATACAAATTCGCCCTCTCCTACTTCGGCAGCGGACCGCAGCGCGAACTCGTGTTCAAGGTCTGGATGATGTTCCGCTACCTGCTGCCCCGCAAAGCCGCGCTGAGCGCCGCCTTGAAACAACACCCCGTCCGCACCGACCTCTTCTTCGGCCGCCGCGACAGCATTATCCGTTCATCGTACGGAATAATCTATCAGAAAAAAGTGGACGCACAGGCCAACATCCACATCCTCGAAACCGGACACAACCTGCTTAAGCCGGATGTAGCGGCGCTGGTAGCGGCTGTGTGCAGCATGCAGTAGGCAGTAGGCAGGTTGCAAGTTGCAAGTTGAAGGTTGAAGGTTGAAGGTTGAAGGTTGAAGGTTGAAGGTTGCCCCCCTCGTTCCTCGCACCTCGCAAATCGCATCTCGCAAATCGTCCCTCCCTTCACGTCCCTCGCCCCACGTCCCTCGTCCCTTCTTTGAAGCGGTACGTCATTTGCTTCGTCCAACCGCCTCCACCCGCTGTCCGCTCGCGGGAGCTCGCTGCCATCGGGGCTATTCACCGGCAACCGGCTTCGTCAGAAAAAAAAAAGAAAAAATGATCCCGCCACTAGGATTATTGCGCCCCTACGGGGCTATCGAGATGTGTTCGGCGGCAGTGCATATTCGAACGTCGAAAAATACTGGTCCGAACTTTCTATATGGATTCATTTCATTGTGCTTCTTGATTCTCACTTCATCGCAGCTATCTTCCCGTCTCTCACAACTACCTACAAACTCGCTGCCATCGGGGCTATTCACCGGCAACCGGCTTCGTCAGAAAAAAAACGCCCCCCAGGATTATTGGGCCCCTACGGGGCTATCGATAAGTGTTCCACGACATTACACTCATCAACGCCTTGATTGCTTTTGCTGACCACAGATCATTTGGATTGCATTCTCCTTTCTTCCTTTCCTCGCTCCTCGCATCACGCACCTCGTAACCCGATCCCGTCCCTCGCCCCTCGTCCCTCTTAACCTCGGTCTCGCACCTCCCTTCACGCTTCTCGGTCTCGTAACTCGCGTCTCCCTTCGCGCACCTCGCATCTCGCCCCTCGTCCCTCGTCCCTTCTAACCTCGTTCCCCGGTCTCGCAACTCGCACCTAAAAAAAGGGGCCATCCTTCCGGACAGCCCCAATTCTTCATTCGCTCTAGGCGATTATTTCTTCTTGAACTCGCTGGAAACGGTCAGTTTCTTGCGGCCACGTGCACGGCGGGCAGCCAGGACGCGGCGGCCGTTGGCGGTACTCATGCGCTCACGGAATCCGTGCTTGTTCTTCCTTCTGCGGTTCGAGGGTTGGTAAGTCCTTTTCATGATATCGGGCCGGGTTGTTTATCCGGAAACAGGACGGCAAAGGTAGGATTTCAATTCAAAAACACAAACCCGGAGGAAAATTTTCTACCCAAAAGGGCTTAAAATCCCACATAAACGACCTTTTTCGTCGCAAAGAACTCTTCCTGGAAATGGTCGGACAGCGAAAAGACGGTTACCGGTAGGATAAATTAGACCAACTTCCCATGAAATTCATCGAAAACCGTTCTCCATACAACTTCCTCAATCTCGCACAACGGCCAGCCTCCGGCTGCCTAACACATAACCATTCTGTTGTGCCTGAAGCAGGTACAAGCCAGCAGGCAGATCGCCCACCCACAGCCGGGTTGCCGCCCCGTTTGTTGCTGAAACGCGTTTCAACAAACGACCATCCAACGAATACAAGGCATAAACCTCTGCGGCCGCTCCTCCGGAGACCCCGGATCCGGCTTTCAAAGATACCAGCACTTCATGAATTGCCGGGTTGGGAGACAACTCCCAAACAATTTCCGTCTGTGTGCCTGAAGCAACTCCTGTCCACTCCAAGGTATCGCAAAGCGAACCCGTCAAGCGACCAAGATCATAGTTGGGGGGCTGAGGAAGCCCTGCATAGCCAAGCCCAGGATAATATAAAGCAGCTCTGTTGAACCCGCATGCAGGAGCGGTAAGATCTGGATTGGGGATGGAAGCAATCCATTTCCCACCTCCATAGTATAAATAAATAACTCCATTGGGTGCGAGGAAGGGGGTCCCAAATAACATCCGCTGATTATTCGTAGTATCCCTTGTACCATCATAAGATGCCACTAATTGAATGGCACTCGCTTGACCGATTAGTTGTAGATCCAATTGGTAAAGTTGATTTGTACGAACAATGTAAAGATATCGTGAATTTGGTGAGAAAACTAATCCGGTGGGATCGTTATGATTCTGATTATACCAAAATTGATTCGTATCGGCGAATAAACTAGTTGGCAGTGAAATTACACTCATAAAGCTTCCACTACAACGATCAAATTCCAAAAGCTCCAACCCATTCCAATGGTCAAAACGAGCATACACCGTTCCATCTGGGGAAAAAGCCGCTGCCCCCGCTTCAAGATAACTAAGTTTAGGACTCCCTATTACCTGCTCCCTAATAGTTATCCCCTCTATCGAATTTAATATAATAAAGTACTTATTTGATTCGAATTTTTGAACTACAAGCCAAAAATCACGCCCGTTTCCATGCCTTGTGCTAACTATAAAACCTGGAACTAGTGTATCTCTCAATACAACTTCCGAATTAATAATGCATAAACCAGTATCATTATTGCTAGCGAAATTAATGGAAGTATGCAATAATCGCGAAGGCCACAATCCTTGCAATAAACTATCATAATCTACATGAAATAAATCAAACAGAGCACTGGTTGGCTCTCCTCGTGGAAGTGCGATAATACCCATCTGACAAGGAGCGCCATAGGTATAATAAAGTGGCGGAGCCAAACTATCCGATCCCGAAATCTTTAATCCATATTTATTCTCTATAAAACTTCCATTCGAATAGAACAAAAGACTATCATCTTGATCAGAAAAAGAAATTGGAGTTACCGGGAAATTTTTCTGGGTACTAATCAATCTTAAATTTGGGATGCTTCCATTAAAACTCATTAACACCGACCCTTGTCCGGGCACAGTGCTGATACCCATGACATACTGTTGCGCAATTGAAGATGAAACTCCTGTCAAAACTAAAAGAAGACAAGTGAAGGTAGCAAAGTAGCGTTTCATAATATGAAATTAAAGCTTCACAAATTTTGCCTGACCTGTCCAAACACCTGAACTTTCCATTATTTTCAATATATAGATTCCAGGAGGAAGGTCATATACATCAAGGTTAATAGAACCACGACTGCTTTTAAATTCAATATCTTGCTTGAGAATACCGTCAGTTGAAATTATTCGAATTGTTAATTCCGATTCAGGGATTGCGCTGGAAAATTCCAATTTAAGGAGATCATGTACCGGATTCGGTGAAATTAAAATATCACCAAAGGACAAATTACTACTCCTATATCCAAAACCCTGCTCTGTACAAGCCAAACTATCCTGATACACCATGCCAGGAATAAAAAGACTTATTATACTCCTGGCACGAAAAACCAAATCCCCACCTAACATTGGACACATAGCTGCAATGTCGTACAAGGTGGTAATATCCGAAGTATTTAATTCATTAAAACCCGTTTGTGTTAACTTCGAATAAATGCTGCTGATGGATTGGTCCCATAGCACTAAATTGCTACCCTCCGAGTCAAGTTGGATAAGTGCATTTTCAGCAATTTGAGCTACAGAAACTTCAGCTATCGTTTTTGCGGAATCCAAATAATCCAACATCATGGATAAAGACCTTATCTGATCGTTTAAGGTGCTGATGGAGTCAAGTAAAGATGCTGGACAATGCTGTATGGTCGCACAGCGCGATTCCAAACGTGCCGTTTCAGAAACCAGGGAATCACGAAATGCCCCATATTCTGATAGCAACTCGAGATCAGAAAGGTCAAATAATTTTGAAGAAGCCACATTCCGATCGTATTCAATAATTGAACTAACTGAAGTTGTTGAAAGGGAATCGATCAGATCTGAAAACAATGCATGAGATATAGCTGAAGAATCCAGATAGCTGGTATAAATAAATTTATCGTATTGATATTTTAGGGCCAGATCATACGGATTTGTTTCGGAGTTAAAATAAGAATCCGTTCCGTTTGATTCGTTCAATGCAGCTTGATAACCCTCTCCCTCTCCAGGCGGAATTGCTTGAGGGCATCCACAAACGGCTCCAAAGGGGCCATTATTGTTAACAAACCATCCAAACGAAGGTGATGGTGAAATTGGCCAAAAAGGGTCGGTGGGATTGCCCTCAAAATTACTAGGAAAAGGAACTCCTAAATGAATTGCTTCATGCCCGCCGCTGCCTGAAAATGAGCCTATCCAGTTATTATCTGCATTGATTTGAATTCCTAATACTGCGTTCGACTCTAACTGAAGTCCGGTATACCCGTTATCCTGCATGGTATTATTGAAAAATCCACCGGGAGTCGAGGAGAATCCTTCTACGAGAAATCCAATACCGCCATTGAACGCCGTATTGCATTCAATCTGGTTCATCTCGGAACTACTGATGTAAAAATCAGTGCGTGATTTCGGGAGGTCAAGTACTCCGCCCATATCAACGCTATTACAATTCAGCTTATTCAGCTTTCCACCTGTAACGGCAATTCCCTGATAAATCAACAGGGGGTGCTGGCCATAGACTGTGTTACGATACAAATTAACCTTTATAGAGTTATTCAACTGGATTCCATACTGACCAACGGCCACCTCAACATAACAATCTGTAATAGAAACTGTTCCTGCAGAACTCGTGCCATATTCAGCATGATAAATCCCTGCGCCGCTACCAGGCACCCCTGACAAGTTGTCAAGGTATACAGAAATCCATGACACCCGGAAAAGTGTTGCATACTCGTTAAAGATTGACTCTACGCCATATTCCGAACAGTAAATTAACATGTTAGATAAGACGACACTTCGATTATCGCTCTTGACTACCCTGATACCAGTGGTCATGTCCTGCATGAAATTGTCGGTAATGGTAGCATGAATCCCGTCTAAATAGATTCCATACCTGCACTTTTTATAGCTAACCGGGCTGGATGGACTGGCTCCATATCCCGTCTGATAGAGTGCTGCTAATGTAGCTCCACTACTGAATGCAGCAATACCCGATCCATCATAGATATTTCCGTAAACAGGATCCGGGAGTACTGAATCAAACGTTGAATTCTTAACTATCAGATAGCTCGCGCTCGATACGATTCCATTGTTGAGCTCGTAAAATCTATTTGCATTAACACCTCCGTCGATCGAAACATTGCAGTTATTCAAAACAATTCCCGCATAGGATTGCACTCCTGGAATGGTGCTTTGTCCTGGATAGGGGCCAATTAAGGGTGATGTACAATGAAATTCCGTGCCAGTCACATAAAAAGTACTAAAAGAATATCCGGAAGGATTGGGAAATAAGTTAATTCCGATGAAGTTAGATTGAAATGAACAATCCAAAACGCCCAACCACACTTTATCTCCAACATTTATTCCGTACTCGGCGTTTCGAACAGTTGTGTTTGAAAGCTTAATACTCGAGTTTGATTGAGCTTCCACTCCCCTCCACATATTGGAGCAGGCATTCGATAAGCTTGATTGATCGATGGTCAAACTGGCATTCGGCTCTACAATTAGTCGCACGCCTTCATTAAAAGTCACCGAACTATTCTGGATCATCAAGGATGAACCACTCGTGATGCGAACATCACCATCATATTGAATAGTTACTCCAGTCCAGGAAACTGATCCCGTTATTATTGTTTGCGGTGCAATGGGCGGGCACTGCGCAGCTACAAAGGAAGTCTGGAATCCAATTGCAATGAGACTTAGCAGATAAAACTTAAACCAATAATTTCGATTAGAGGACGGATGTTTTTGAATTATTTTCATGGTTGTTTGAATTAAAAAGTTAAATAGCTGCCGAAAAATAAAATTATTTTCAATTCAAACAAATACTACCAAAATATTAGGATGTATCCGCCATCAACTTAAGTCGAAAAGTTCCTCCCGTGATACTTGCATCAATAATCTAAAAAACAATCAAAATCCCACATAAACGACCTTTTTCGTCGCAAAGAACTCCTCCCGGAAATGGTCGGACAGCGAAAAGACCGTTGCGGGGCGGTTGAATTCGGCCAGTTCTTCTTCCAGGTCCCCGCCCTTCAGGTACAGGATGCCATTCTTCAGGGCATTTCGTCCGCCCGGTTCAATCAGGTGCCGGGTATGCTGGTAGAATTCCTGCAGTCGGGTCACAGCCCGCGAGACCACGAAGTCGCAGCGGCGTTTCAACTCTTCCGCCCGGATCTGCTGGGCACTGACGTTCTTTAACCCCAAGGCCTCTGCCACCCCCTCCACCACTTTGATCTTCTTTCCGATCGAATCGATCAGGTGGAACTGACTGTCAGGAAAAAGTATCGCCAACGGAATCCCCGGAAACCCGCCGCCGGTTCCCACGTCGATCACCCGCGTACCCGCCACGAAGGTGACCACCTTCGCGATCCCCAACGAATGCAACACGTGCCGCTCGTACAGGTTCTCCATGTCCTTCCGCGACACCACATTGATCTTCGCGTTCCACTCCCCATACAGCTCCTGCAAGGCCGCGAAGCGGTCACGTTGCTGCGGTGTCAGCTCGGGGAAGTAGCGTTCGAGGAGAAGCAAGCGACGAGGGAGGAAAAGGAGTTGCGAGGAGCGTGACCGAGGGACGAGGGACGAAGGACGAAGGACGAGCAACCAGTTACCAGTTACTAGTTACTAATTACTAATTACCAATTACCAGTTACCAGCTTCAAACTCCCAACCCGAAACCCGAAACTCGAAACCCGAAACCCCAAACCTCAAATCTGTTCTTCCTGATTCTTCAGGATCTGATACAAGAACTCCCGCGCGCGGAAGAGCTGGGCTTTGACGGTGCCGAGGGGAAGCTGGAGTTCGTCTGCGATCTCTTCGTAGGAACGTTCCTGGAAATAACGCAACTCCACCAGGCGCTTGTAGCGGGGCTTGAGCTTCTCGACCACGTCGCGCATGAGCGCGGCCTTCTGCTTCTTGATCATCTTCTCCTCCGGGTCGAGCATCGGCGACTTGATCTCGAACTGCATCTCCTGACCGCTGTCGTTCTCCATGCTCTTGTCGATCGAGAACGTGTACTTCCGCTTGCGGCGGATGAAGTCGATGCAATTGTTCGTCGCGATCTTGAACAGCCAGGTGCTGAAGGCGAAGTCGGGTGTGTACTGGTGCAGGTTCTTGAACGCCTTACCGAACGCTTCGATGGTCAGATCCTCCGCGTCGTCGCGGTTGTTGACCATTTTCAGCAGCATGAAGTAAATGCTGTCCTTGTAGCGCGACATCAGTTCGGCGTAAGCCTTCTGGTCGCCCTTGACAGCCTGTTGCACCAGCTTGAAATCAACCTGGGCTTTTTCGGAGAGATTCGGATTTACTTCCATGCGCGTTTTTTGGTAAGGAGTTGAGCGAGGTAGATGATCGGGAGGAGGAAGCTATACAGCAGTTCCAGCAAGGGATAGAACCAGACGAGGTCCTTCTCCCGCAGCTTCGACGCGCTATATGCAAAGATAGGCAGTTTCAGGGCCCACACGACGCCGGCCGCCACCAGGGCTTCCTTCGTGCGCTGTCCAGAAACCAGCAGGGCGATCAGACTCAGCCAGACCAGCAGCGGACATATCCCTGCCAGGAATAACTGGAAACGATGACCGGCCTTGTAATATTTCGAGGTAGTGGTATGTCGCACTTTCTGGTTGAACCAGTCCGCGAACCGCTCCTTCGGAAGCGAATAGGTGAACGAATCCGGCTGTACTTCTATGGCCGTATTCGCTGACGTGGCGTTTTCATTCACAAAAAGGTCGTCGTCGCCCGACGGCAGGTGATTATGCCGCGCGAAACCCTTGTTGCGAAAGAACAGGTCCTTCCGGTAAGCCAGGTTACGACCGGTTCCCATATAAGCGTTCCCGCCCAGCGCGAAGCCGAAATACTGCATCGCGATGAAGGCCGTATCGAATCGGATCAGCTTGTTGAGAAAGCCGGGCATGCGCTCGTAAGCGCCATAACCCAGTACGATCTCCTTGCCGTCGCGGAAATTGTACTGCATGTTCGTGAGCCAGTTCCGGCTGGCCGGACGACAATCCGCATCGGTGAACAGCAGCCGGTCATGCTTCGCAGCTTTGATACCCAACGTGATCGCGAACTTCTTGCCGTGCTTGTACTTCTCCTGTTCCTGGATATTCACGACCCGCAGCCGGGGATATTCCTTCTCTGCAGCTTCCAGATACTCACCGCTATCGTCCCAGGAACAATCGTTCACCACAATCACTTCGTATTCCGGATAGGCCTGATCAAGAACGGCTGGCAAGAATCGCTGCAGATTCTTCGACTCGTTGCGGGCACAGATGATGACCGACACGGGCTTCGTCTCACCACCGGATGCGGCGACTTTCAGGAACGCGAATCGCCGGTACACCAGCCAGTAAAAGAGCAGGTGAACCGTCCCCGCGCTGATCAACAACACCAACAAGCCTGTACCTATCGTCGCGACGTCCGTCCGGATCATATAACATCGTCTTTTCCAAAAGGAAAGACACTCCCGACAAAAGTAAAAGTACGCGTCCCGGCAAAGTCCGTATCTTTCGCGAAATATCAACGCTCCAATGTGAACAGGGAGATGCGGGTTTCGGGTTCCGGGTTCTGAGTTCCGAGTTCCGGGTTTCGAGTTCCGGGTTTCGAGTTAGTGCATCGTTAGTAGTCGATCTCCTCGTTCTCCGGTCACGTTCCACGCACCTCACACCTCACACCTCACACCTCACACCTCACACCTCGCACCTCGCACCTCGCATCTCGTCCCTCGTCCCTCGTCCCTCCTTATGTTCTCCCTCCTCCGCACCCTACCCGACTCCGCTGCCAGAGCCGGAGAGCTGACGACCGACCACGGGAACATCCCGACGCCGATCTTCATGCCGGTAGGGACCGCCGGTACGGTCAAGGCAGTGCACCAGCGCGAGCTGGTCGATGACATCCACGCGAAGATCATCCTCGGCAATACGTATCACCTGTACCTCCGGCCCGGACTACCCATCCTCGAAGGTGCCGGCGGCCTGCACAAGTTCATCCACTGGGACCGCCCCATCCTCACCGATTCCGGCGGCTATCAGGTGTACTCCCTGGCCGATAAACGGAAAATCACCGAAGAGGGCGTCTCCTTCACTTCCCACATCGACGGCTCCAAGCATTTCTTCTCGCCCGAGAAGGCGATCGACATCCAACGCTCCATCGGCGCCGATATCATGATGGCGCTCGACGAGTGCACGCCCTACCCCTGCGACCACCGCTACGCGAAGAAGAGCATGGAGATGACGCACCGCTGGCTGCAGCGCTGCCTGGACCATTACAAAAAGACCGAACCGAAATACGGCCACTACCAGTACCTCTTCCCGATCGTACAGGGCAGCACGTTCCGCGACCTGCGCGTCCAGTCAGCAGAGACCATCGCCGCCGCCGGAGCCGAAGGCAATGCTATCGGCGGCTTGTCGGTCGGCGAACCCGCCGAAGTGATGTACGAGATGACCGAAGTGGTCAACAACATCCTGCCGAAAGACAAACCCCGCTACCTCATGGGCGTCGGCACACCGATCAACATCCTGGAAGGCATCGACCGGGGCGTCGACATGTTCGACTGCGTCATGCCTACCCGCAACGCGCGCAACGGCATGTTGTTCACCCGGCAGGGCATCATCAACATCCGCAACGAGAAGTGGAAGGACGACCACGGACCGATCGACCCCGACGGCACCAGTTTCGTCGACCAGTACTATTCCCGCGCCTACCTGCGTCACCTGGTCGTGAGCAAGGAGATCCTCGCCGCCCAGATCGCCACGCTGCACAACCTCGCTTTCTACCTCGACCTCGTCACCGAAGCCCGCCAACGTATACTCGACGGCAGCTTCAAGGTCTGGAAGGAAGGGATGGTGAAGGTGTTGGGACGGAGACAGTGAATAGCGAACAGCGAATAGTGAATAGTGAACAGTGAACAGTGAACAGTGAACAGTAAACAGTAAATAGCGAATAGCGAATAGCGAATAGTTTTTGACTATGATCTATAAAACACAACTTACAACTGCAAATCACTTAACAACCCACTATTCACTGTTCACTGTTTACTGTTCACTCTACAACCCAACACAGCCTCCACTCAGTACGCGACCTTGAAAATCCTCGACCGCTATATCATCCGCAAGTTCCTGGGGACGTTTTTCTTCTCCCTGGCCTTGATCATTTTGATTGCGGTCATTTTCGACATTTCCGAAAAGATCGACGACTTTATTGAGCGGAAAGCTCCGTTCGGCAAGATCGTTTTCGATTACTACTTCAACTTCATCCCCTACTTCGCCAACCTGTTCGCGCCTCTCTTCGTGTTCATCTCGGTAATCTACTTCACCGCCCGCATGGCGGCTAACACCGAGATCGTTGCAATCCTGAATTCCGGCATTTCCTTCCGGCGCATGTTGCGACCTTATTTCATGGCAGCAGGATTCCTCGCTGCGCTGTCATTCTACTTCAACGGCTGGGTGATCCCGCATAGCAACAAGATCAAACTGGAGTTCGAGAACATCTACATCAAGAACCCCGTCGAATTCAAGGACCGCAACATCCACCGGCAGATCAGTCCGGGCGTGTACATGTACATGGAAAGCTACAACAACGTCGACAACATCGGCTATCGCTTTTCACTCGAGCGCATCGAGGACGGCAAGCGCGTGTGGTTTCTGAACTCCGACCGGATCGTATGGGACAGCACGGATTCTCGCTGGAAGATCGAGAACTACTACATCCGCCGCATCAACGGATTTCGGGAAACCCTCACCAATGGATGGCAACTCGACACCACCTTATCGATAAAGCCTGCAGACTTCCGTCGGCGACTCAACATTGTCGACGCGATGGACACACCCGCCCTCAGTGCATTCATCGAAGAGGAAAAGATCAGCGGTTCCGAAAGCATCAATTCGTACCTGGTCGAGAAATACCGACGCATCGCCCTTCCTTTCTCCACCTTCATCCTGATGCTAATCGGTGTCTCCCTTTCCAGCCGGAAGGTCCGGGGAGGGATCGGCTCGCAACTCGGCCTCGGAATCACCCTGAGTTTCGCCTACATTCTTTTCATGCAGGTTTCGAACACCTTTGCCGTCAGCGGCTCGATCCCGGCCATCATCGCGGTGTGGATCCCGAATATCGTATTCGCTTTTATCGCTGTCTATCTCCTACGGGTCGCCCCAAAGTAAGGAGCTGATTTTTCTCAGGCTTCGAGTGTCCGGGTTTGAGTACCTTTCGGCTACCCAAATCCGACTACCCATGAAAAAATCGCTACTCGCCCTGCTTTTCCTGACCGGCAGCGCCAGCGCACAATGGACATCCGACCCCAGCCTCAACACCATCGTCCACGATGACGCGGGATTGGAGGAAGTCGTTCCGCTCACAACACCGGGTGATAACGGCTCCACCATCATTTCCTGGTTCGCGGCGAACAGCTCCGGCAACTACGACTTCAAGATGCAAAAGCTGGATGTCGACGGCTACGGTCAGTGGGGAGCCACCGGAAAATTCATCAGTACCTACCCA
>WBZP01000350.1_pt1 | contig 63625 bp, 50 predicted proteins | sample 5204301 | NCBI WGS metagenome assembly WBZP01 (sample SAMN12412401, study PRJNA552823) | activated sludge metagenome | isolation source: activated sludge from nitrification reactor of wastewater treatment plant... | place: USA: Pennsylvania | collected 2017 | reverse complement strand
CGCTTGTTGTAGATGTCACGCAGCCGCGCCACCGTCTCGGCGTCATCGGGATCGATCGCGTACAGGTCTTCGAGCGGCTTCACCGCCTGGTTGTGGTTCGAAAACTTGTCGATCCACAGCTGCGCCACCCGTTTGAGTAGCCGCGCTTGCTCGGCCCGTGCTTCCGGCGACTTCGCCAGCAGATCGGCCTTGCGCTGGAGCACGCCGATCAGGTCGTTCCAGCGCGCCATCGCCTCGTATTTTTGACCGAGTGCATCGAGCGCGCCAAGGTGCTCCGGCTTGAGCGCCAAAATCGCGCTGTAGGTGTTGATCACCATCGCATCGAGCTTCAGCCGATCGCGATAGATCGCCACGACCTCCAGCAGCCGCTCGATTCGCTGATCGAGCTGCGCCGGATCGTCCTTGGACAGCGCCTCGGCCTGCTCTTTGAGCATTTCGAGCAGCGCGTTCCACTTCTCGGTCCGGGTATACAAACGCTTCAGCGCCGCGCTCGCCTCGCCGTGGCCCTGCTGCAGCTTGAGCACCGACTTCCAAATGTCGATCGCCTTATCCAGACCGCCAGGCGATGTCTCCGCCACCTGTGCCATCTCGATTCCGAGCGATAGTCGACGAGCCGCGTCGTTTTCGACCTTCTGCGCCTGCGTCAGCACCGCGAGCAGCTTGCTGCTATCGTCCGCCGTCGGCTTTCCCGTCCCCCGACCGCCGTGATACGAGCGATAGAAGTCGAGCATTTCCTGGTGCGCCGGATCGACCTTGCGCACCCGCTGGTAGTACTCGTTGGCCTGCTCGAAGTTCTTCAGCTTGTGGAAGTACAGTCGGCCAATCTCTAGGACCGTGGGTAGCTCGCTGTCGGTACGCTGCCGGACTTTCAGCGCTTGCTCATACAGCTTGATAAGCGACGCATAGTCCTGCTTGTCGGTGTACAGCGTCACCAGCGCCGCCAGCGCTCGCCCGTTGGCCGGGTCGATGAGGAGCGCCTTCTTGTGCGACTCGACCGCAGCATCGTGGTTTTTGAGCTGCTTGCCGTACAGATCAGCCAGGCTCAAGAGCGCCAGCACGCGATCTTCTTTCGTCGCTGCGCTGTCTGCCCGCTGCTCGTAGGTTTTGATCAGTTCAGGCCACTTCTTTTGTGCCCGAAAGAAACGCTCCAGGTGCAAAGACGCCCGTCGGTTACGCGGCTCAACGGACAACGCCTTATACCAGTAGCTCTCGGCTTCGCTCGGCTGCGGACTGTACTTGCCGTGGTACTCGCCGATGCGCGTGTACAGGTCGGTGGTAAGCTGTCGCTCCGTCGAGCGCTTGGCTTCATCGAGCCACTTTTGCACGACCTTTTGCCAGTTGCCCTTGACCGCCGCAAGCTGCTCGACCGCGTCTTGCGCCGTCTCATTTTCGGGGTCAACGGCAAGCGCAGCTTGGTACGCCGCCTCGGCCTGACTCTCCGATAGCAGCTCGTCGCAGCAAACTCGGCCCTTTTCGATCAAGAGCTCCGCCCGCTCAGCCGCCACCGTCACCAGGCCGGAATCGAGGAGAACATCACACAGGACGAGCCACAGCTCTGCATCGCCGCGCTCGCGATAACGCTTCTGGGCCTCGCGCACAGCCCCCTTGGCTTGCGCTGCCGATTCACTCGAAGACTCGGCTGCGACCTTGGCCTGAGCAACAAGCCTTCCTCGGGCCTCCGCTTGCGTGGGGTCGCTATCCAGGGTCGCGAGTGCCTGCACGATATCTGTCATGGGTATGGGCCTTTTGCGTAAGTATCTTTTGGGACCGCCCGATTCTACCTCTTGCGGAGTCCAAAGTACAAGCCACTTACCCGCTTCTAGCTGCCAGGAACCAAACAGGAATTTGTCTGATCGGCCCAGTTATCAAGAAGTCTCAGCCCTTGTTGTTGAGGCACCTCGAAATGGGATTCCCAGATCGCCTATTTTTCTAAAATTGGTCAGACCAACTTCCCGAGCGAGTCTCCACGGTCAATAACTCCGGACCATTTCGGTAAGCAAGATCGCGCCCCAGACAGACGAAAAGAGCCACTTGGCCCAACTGCCCAAAATTTAGGCGCTCACAGCAAAGTCCTTGGAAACCGCGTAGATCCGACCTGTTCCCACACGGTTATTCACAGGTTGTCCATGATCCGGTGTGGAGCGCTGTGGGAAGGGGTGCGAAGTCGTGGCGATCGGTACGGACAGGTCGGTACCTGGCCTCTTGGGTATGCAATGTGAGAATCGGTAGGAATCGGGATGCAGCCCTGCCGATGGGTGCGACAATGGTCAAAGATCCACTGTGCTGATTTCACCTACCTCGCTGTGAATGCGCCAATCTGCACAGGCGCTATCTCTTTCCTACAGTGCACACATTGTCTAACAATGTGCCAACGAAGTATTTATGATGATAACGAGAAACCGGCAATCGGATGATTGCCGAGCATTGGCAGGTCAGGCGATGTAGCGGGTCGGCGCGCCGAGTGCAAACCAGGGGCGAAACTGCGCCACTGGCTGAAACGACGTCGTACGCGACGCCGGGTCTTGGTTAAAGAAGTCCGACAAAAGACCGTACAGCTCAGGGTGATGAGCGCGCAGCCGAGCCGAGTCTTGGAAGAAGCTCTCGACGGACACTGCGAACAGCTCGGCTTCGTTCTTCAGCCCGTACGGATTGAGCACCGAGTCGCCATCCATCAGTCGATCGCGCTCGACGGAAAGCTGCTGGTGCCACTGTCGCTGTACTCCCGGTGGCAGGCTCACCGGTACGCCCGTCGAGCGTCCTTGTTGACCGAGGAAGTCGAGGACGTGCGCAAACTCGTGCAGCCCAACGTGGGAGTGCGCAAACGGCGGCGTCGAGTGCAGCAACCCGCCCGAGGAAAGCCAGCTTGGCCGACGAGGGAAGCTCTGCTCGATTGCGCCAATCGCAAACAGGATCGGGCCCTGGGCATGAACCATCCCGATGGTGTGCGCATTGCTTTCCATCGAGTAGGTCTCCTCCGCGAACGACGATGGGTAGACCACGATGTCACGATCCGTCGGCAGCCTCCAGTCAGGACGGCCGAGGAGCAGGATGGCCGCACTCGCTGCAATCAGCACCCGGTGCTCGTCGGTCAGCCGAACCTGGGATGAGGACTCGCTTTGGTCCTCCAGTCCTCCGAGCGCGTAGATTCGCTGCTCGCCGAGGAATACCGCCACTTCACCCTCGAATCGCCGACGCTCCAGCTCGGTCAGTTGCGAATAAAGCGGCACCCGCTGCAGAAGCGTCTCCCGAAAGGCCTCTGGGAATGGCTGATTGAGCAGCTTGAGCCGCCGTCGCTCACGACGCGCAAAGATCAAGTAGTAGAGCCAACCCAGGGCCAGCCCCAGTGGGGCGACCAGCGCGGGCATCCTAGGAATCGCCGCCAGCGCGACCAGTCCAGCCAGCCCGACGAGCGATGCCAAGATCCGGTAGTCACGAAGCGCGGTGCTGCCATCGGGCGACACCGGAAACAGGTACTTCGACAAGGCCGGAAAGAGGGCCAACCGGCGCAGCTCCGAAGCCTCCCCAGCGGCATCGGGCTTTCGCAAACTCGACATAAACGCCAATCTAAGCGCCCCTGGAGCTTACGCAACGGCAGGTTTTGCACCATCGCCTAACCTGGCCGCAAACGAGCACAAATCAGCCACCAGCCGGACCCAAACACAGGGTGCTCGCAATCAGTGACTGGCGCGCTGGTACTTGTTCACCGCAGCTTGGTGTTCTTCCAAGGTCACCGAAAACTGGTGCGTGCCATCGTTGCGAGACACGAAATATAGGTACGGCGTCGTGTCCGGTGCGAGCACCGCCGCCAGAGCCGCCCGACCCGGATTGCTGATCGGTGCCGGTGGTAGACCCTCGTGGGTGTAGGTGTTGTAGGGATTGTCAGGATCTTGGAGATGAATGCGACGGATACGGCCCTGAAACTGCTGGCAGGCTTCGCTCTTTTCGATGGGCACCGTGCAGCCGTAGATGATGGTCGGGTCCGTCTCCAGCCGGTGCGGTTTAAACGTCGGCAGACGCAGACGATTGAGAAACACACCCGCAATCCGAGGCCGCTCTTCGGGCCGAGCCGTCTCTTTTTCGACCAAGCTGGCCATGATGATGATCTCGCGATCGCCAAACTTGTACTGACGATTGAGAACCCGCAGCCCCTCGAAGTATTGCGACTTCAGCTCACCGAGCACCCGCTGGGTCCGTTTGACCAGTGCTGGCAGCACCCGCGTACACGGCACACCCGGCGGAAACCGATAGGTGTCGGGATACAGATAGCCTTCCAGCGAGCCGCCGCTCAGCCCAAGCGACAGCGCGTAGTTGGGATCGCGCATCAGCCGCTCGGCCTCGACCGCTTTGCAAATCCCTGCTTCTTCGAGGAGGTGCGCGACCTCAAGCATGTGCTTGCCCTCGGGAATCGTGACAGGCACCTCTGGCTCGCGTGCGCCCGACAGCAACGTCTCTAGTATTTGTCGTGGTGACATCCGCGCCGACAGCGAGTACGCGCCAGCCCGAATCTTCGACGCCACGCCACGCTCGCTCGCATAAAAGCGGAACCACTCGGGATGGCTGATGATGTCCTTGTCGGACAGTAGGCGCGAGATCTCGGACAGACTCATGCCTTTGATGATGACGATCCGCGCTTCCGCTGGACCCGACGCTGGACCCGCACGATCGGGATAGCGAAAGGCCTGCCAGACAAAGTGACCGCCCACGCCGACAGCACCACCGACGGTCAAGAAGACCACCAGCGCCGCCAGTCGTTGCCGCGTCGCCAAGGAAAACCGACTCATATCGGCTCCTCTGAAATGGTCTTCGGACGCTGGGCATCCAGCCAAGCTTGCAAGATCACCGCTGCCGCCAAGCGATCCACCACTTCCTTCCGTCGGGCTCTCGACAAATCGGCAGCGAGCAGAACGTTCTCGGCTTCGACCGTCGAAAAGCTCTCATCTTGATAATCAATGGTAAGACCTGCCGCCGCGAGGGCGTCCCCCAGCACTCGCACCCGCTTGGCGCGATGGCCTTCGTTGCCTTCACAGTCATAGGGCAGCCCAACGACGACCCGCGTGGTTTGATGCTGTTTACAGAGCAGCACCACGGTTTCGACGTCTTTGCGCGTTCCCCGTCTGACCAAGGTCTTCTGGGCATGCGCACAGAGGAGAAGCTCGTCGCTCACCGCGACACCAATCGTCTTACTCCCCACATCCAACCCGAGGATCCGCACGCGGCGACCATGTACAGGGAAGGCTGCTTCGTCAAGTTTCCGCTGCCGCTCCGGCAGGAGTGAGGGTATGAGTGACGGATGGAAGGCCAAGAACTATCGACGCCGCTTGAGCGCGGCACGGTCGAGATGTATCTCGATGCAGAGCTTTATGATCACGAGTTCCGACGCCGTCGACACGATGTTGCCTGGTATCGGCAGCTCGCAACGGACATGGCCAGCGCTCATCCACAAGCTTCGGGAACGATCATCGAGCTGGGTAGTGGATCGGGGCGGCTGCTGGTGCCGCTGGTGCGCGACGGACACCGGCTGATCGGCGTCGATCTGTCCCGCGACATGCTGCAGCGCTGTCGAGATCGTCTGATGAGAGCCGGAAAAAAAGCGGCTGCGCGGGCTTTGCTGGTCCACGCTGATTTTCGCGAGCTACCACTTCAGGTATCAAACAGTGAGCGCTTCCGACTCATTCTCTGTCCGTTCGGGGGACTGCATCACCTCTACACACGCGGCGATCTCGAGCGCTTTCTATCTGAAGTGCGACGATTGCTGCATCCCGACGGTCTGTTTGCGTTCGATGTCATCAATCCCGATCCGCACTGGCTGTCCCGCGACCCGACCAAGCGGTGGTCACGGACTCGCTTCAAACACCCACGCACCGGCGAAAGACTCATCTATTCCACAAACCACGACTACGACCCAGAGAGCCAAGTCCTCTTTATTCGTCTCTTCTATGAGCCCGATCTTGCTCAATCGGCTCGTACGGAAGCCGGTCGAGCGGCAAGCACCGCGCTGGTGAGCCCGCCTCGCACCGTTCATTTGACCCAACGGCAGTACTTTCCAGCCGAGTTAGAGGCCCTTCTGCACTACAACGGCTTCACTTTGTGGCACCGCGCTGGAGGCTTCGACGGACAGCCATTAAGCCCCGTCAGCGCAGAGCAGGTGATCTGCGCTCGCGTGCGCTGAAGAAAAACCCATCTGAACGGCTGAAAATCGCCCAAAATCGCCGTTCAGACGAGAAAACGGCCATCTCCGACGATAATTGGAATTTTCCCGAAGAGGACTCGATCGCGGTCGACGTAAAAAAGTGATCTTTTCCGCACAAAACGAATTGACAGCCTCGTCGAGCCTCAAATAGTGTCTGTTCAAACCAACCCCTCTGAGAGATGGAGGAAAGTAATGGCCGAGAAAGTTTCGAAACTAGGCATCAAGCGTGAGACCGGTTACCTGTACTTCCTTCGGGGCACCGAAGTGTGGAAGACCCCGATGAAGCGTGCGGGCCAGGCCTCGCCGGCCGGTAAGGCCGAAAAGGTCGCCAGCGGCAGCTTCAACCGTGAGGAAGGCTACCTGTACTTCCTCGATTCGCATGGCGACGTGTCGCGTGCGAAGCGTGCAGTCGGTGGTCAGAAGCGCAAGAAGACCAAGACCGACAGCAAGAAGCCGGCGGCCAAGAAGGCTGCTCCGGCCAAGAAGGCTGCTCCGGCCAAGAAGGCTGCTCCGGCTGCCCCGGCCAAGAAGGCTGCTCCGGCTCCGGCCAAGAAGCCAGCCCCGGCCCCGGCTCCGGCCAAGAAGCCAGCCCCGGCCCCGGCCAAGAAGCCAGCCCCGAAGAAGAAGTAACTCGTCGAGAATAAGTAGTACCTAAAGGGTCGGCTGCCTTCGTGCAGTCGGCCCTTTTTGTTTTCAGCGGCTTCTTCGCTTGGGGTGCAGCCGTGGCGCTGACTACGCAGGGTTCTTGGGAAGGACTTTGCCGGTCGGCGCAGAAGAGAGATTGCGGGCTGGAGCGGCGTCGAGCCGGGATGATGCCTGCTTGGCCGCCCGCTGCATCGGCTCTCCAACGAACCCAGGATCGCCTTCGTAGGCCGCATCGCCGATGACGAGCGAATTCAAGAACACCTCGCCACCCAGTTGGGCAATTTGGTTGCGGGTCTTGACTCGACCTCTCAGTCCCAGGCTGTCACCACCGTCGGATACGGCACGCTCGACATAGAACGCCTCCGTCAAACGGAACATACGTCCAAGCTCTGGCAGCGTCATTTGGTTGCCCTCGATTTGGACACGACCTTCCTCTGTCCACTGCTGCACACGCTTCTGAGAAACAAAGATCCGAGGCACGGCAACTCCTAGCGGTACTCGCGATTATACATGAACCATCTCGCGATCTTTCCGAGCACCGTGGATAAGGAGAGCTACGACGCCAAGCAGTCCGATCAGCGACAGGATTGCACCCAGTCTCAGCCCGCGATCGCGATATCGCATTTCGATTACATGGTGCCCCGGTGAAAGAGCAACGCCACGCAGTGCCAAGTTAACCGGGAATAGTGCTTGTGGCTGCCCGTCGACCAAGACTTGCCAATCGGGATGATAGGTGTCCGCCAGAACCAGCATGCCCGGTGCGATCGCCTCGGCAGAGAGCACAACCCGATGACGCTGGTAGGTCTCGATTCGAGCAGGCGAGTGGGCTCGACCCTGATTTTCAATCGCCGGTACCAACGTCGAGGTTGGCGACGATTTTGTGAACGGCTGACCAAGGATGATCTCGCGGTGCGGATCGAACTCTGTGCGCGCAACCAGCGTCGCTTCTTCAGCTTGGGTCTTGGCGAGACGTGCTTGATAGGCCACGTACGTGCGCGGCATCACTTGCAGGTTTTCAAACACTGCGAGCTGCGGATCCCACCAAGCTTCGTAGCGAGCCTGCGGTCGCATCCCCAAAGCCGGACGAAAACGCTCGACCCACCTGGCACCCGGTGAAGACGGACCGATCAGGTAACGGACGTTGAGCATGTCGACGATCGGTGAATCGAGCCGCCACAACATCGCCGCAGCCAGATCCTCTTTGAGTCGACGGTGAGGATACGTCTCGCCGTGGTTCAGAATGTACAGGAGGTGCGAGTAGCGCCAAAGCTGGATCGAGCCATAGCCACTGGCACTCGGACGTCCGATGGTTTCGCCAAGCGCCAGCAATCGAAATGGCCCTCGGGGGTCCGAGACAAAGCGATCGTACAGTGGCGGCCCCGAGGACGGGCCCTGGATTGGTGCACGCGTGGGTGGCTGGGTTGCGGGCACCTGATTCGCAAGCAGCCAATTCACTGCGGCAAAGCGCTCGGTCCCGTACGCGTAGTCGACCGGCTGCGGATGCAGATAGCCACGATCGACGCGGTGTTGATCGGCGATGGTCAGCACCGCCAAGAGCAGCATGACCTCAGGTCCGGCGGCACGTCCAACGAAGCGCAGCGTCAGCACGGCACCGAGCCCAGCTACCACCAGCGCGGCGTGCGCTTTGGCCACGGTCGCAAGCTGCATGGCAATCGGTAGCGTTCCCAAAAGCCGCAGGAGTTGAGCGCGATACAACACCCCGGCCGCGATGACAGCCGCAGCCGCGAAGATGCCCAAGACGAGCCGACGCCAGCTCTCGGCACGAGGACCACGGAGCAGTCGATCCGCCCCGAAGCTGCCCAAGATCGGCACGGTCAGCACCAAAATCGACAGGGCACGGGACGGACAGCGCAGCGCGGCATAGAGTGGAAAATACCGAAACAGGAACGGATGTAGCGGTCCACCGTCTCCGAGCGCTATCACCAGCGCACACAGCGAAACCACGAGCAGCAGCGGTTTTTCGATGCTGATTGGCCGATTGACTTGAGACTCGGGCTGCCCCTCGACGCGATCGAGTCGGTCAAAGACACCGAGGACAGCGCCGGGTAGCGACAGCAGGAACGCCGCAACGCCCTGATAGTAACCAGCTATTTCCCAGTGATTCCACTTGCCCACCCAGGGCTCGCCGCGCCACTCACCACGACCGAACAGATCGGGCATTAGCAGCGTGTGCCAATACTTCATCTCTGGCCAGGCATACGTCGACGCGAAGTAGTAATCCGTACCAAGCGCCCTCCCCGTCAGCGGCATCTGTAGCAGCGTCGGAAAGAGCGCAATCGAGCCGAGCAAAGCGCCGGCCAGCGCCGCCACCGCGAGCCATGCCATCTGCACAAAAAAGTATCGGAGCTTTTGTCCCGAAGCCTCGGCGAGTGCAAACGACAGCAGCCTGCCGAGAGTGTAGACCACGACAGGAAGCAGCAGAAAATGCAGCAGCGAGTGCGCGCCGGCCAGTAACACGAGGCCTGAGCACAACGCCGCCGCCGCCAGTGACCGTCGCTGCTTCGTTTGTAAGTAATGTTCGATCGCCCACAACAGCCACGGCAGCCAGGCGACGGCTTGCACGAAAATGATGTGACGGATGCGCACCACTTGAAACGACGACAGCGCAAACGCCAGTGCCCCAAAGAGCGCCGCCGCCCACGACACTCTCCGTCGCAGCAGCCAGAGCATCCCCAGCCCCCCAAGCCACATATGAAGCGCCGCCGAATAACCCAGGCCCGAGGGTACACCCGCCGCGTCTCCTGTCGGTGGTTCCCCGGTCCGCGCACCGAGGTAGAACACCACGTTGAGCGGATAAAAATAGCCGTAATACGGGTCCGCAAGCAGTGGCCAGCCCGCCATGGTGCCGTTTTCCCAGGATGGCAATGTGCCTTCGCTGAGCGCTCGCCGAAAGGCCACCCGTGCCGGATAGTAGTTATCCGCCGCGTCGTCCATGTGGTAGATGGCACCTTCGAAGAGCACCTCGCGATGAAGGGTGCAGGTGACGATGGTTATCACCACCACCGAGAAGAGCAGGCTACGAATTGATGGAATCAGCCGAGAAGTCATGACCGCGTCGGCATCTTAGCGAGATTTTGGCCCGTTTTTTGTCGCTTGCATCGCTTGCTCGGTCGCATGCATGCTCTGTCCCGCATGGCTGACAAGTACCCAATGACCAAGAAGGGTCTCACGACGCTGAAAGAAGAGCTCAAGCACCGCAAAGAGGTGGAGCGCTTCCGCATCGTGAGAGCCATCGAAGAAGCGCGAGCGCATGGAGACATCTCGGAAAACGCCGAGTTCAGCGCCGCCAAAGAGGCCCAGTCCCACAATGAGGGCCGCATCGGCAAGCTGGAAGAGCTGGTCGCTCTCGCCGATGTCATCGATCCCGTGACGCTGTCCGGCAACAAAGTGGTCTTCGGTGCTACCGTCACCGTCGAAGAGACCGATTCCGGCGAACGCCAGACGTTCGCGATCGTTGGTGAGCACGAAGGAGACATCAAGGCAGGCAAGATGAGCCTCACCTCCCCGCTGGCCCGTGCAATGATTGGCCACCGCGTCGGAGAAACTGTTCAGTTTCGCACCCCAAAAGGCAGCCGCGAATACGAGATCGTCGACGTCAAGTTCATCGCGATTGACTAACCCCACAAGACTGTATGAATCCCGATGCGCATCAGCCTGCCCCGTCGCATGCACGAACCCTGCTGTCCGATCTGGGGCTCGGGCTGTGCATCGCCGTTGCGGTGGTACTGCTGCTGCTCTTTGCCGGAGCAGAGGATCAGGGGTTCATTTACGTTGACTTTTGAGCGGGTTTTGGCACAAAAACGGCCTTCATACTCGACGAGCCCTAGTTAGGAGAGCCCATGTCTAGCTTCATCTTCACCTCGGAGTCAGTTACCGAGGGTCACCCCGATAAGTTGTGCGACCAGGTTTCGGATGCGGTTCTTGACGCCGCGTTAGCCCAAGACCGAACCTCTCGTGTGGCGTGTGAGACGCTGACCAAGACCGGCTTCGTGATGCTGGCGGGCGAGATCACCACCAAGGCCATCCTCGACTTCCCGACCATCGTTCGCGACACCGTCAAAGAGATCGGCTACTGCGACTCCGAGATGGGCTTCGACTACAAGACCTGCGGCGTCATGATTGCCGTCGAGCAGCAGTCGCCCGATATCGCCCGCGGCGTCGATGGCCAGGGCGTCTACAACCCCGAAGAGCAGGGCGCTGGCGATCAAGGCATGATGTTCGGATTCGCGTGCGATGACACCGAGGAACTCATGCCGATGCCCATCTCGCTGTCGCACCGGCTGTCACGTCGGCTCGCGGCGGTCCGCAAAAACGGAACGCTGCCCTTCCTCCGCCCCGACGGGAAATCCCAAGTCTCGGTTCGCTATCACAACCATCGTCCAGTCGCCGTCGAGACCGTGGTGGTGTCGAGCCAGCATGCGCCCGACGTCGATCACAAGAAGCTCACCGAAGCGATCATCGAAGAGGTGGTTCGCAAGGAGATTCCGGCGCACCTGTTCGACAAGAACACCCGTTTTCTCATCAACCCCACTGGACGGTTTGTCGTCGGTGGACCGATGGGCGACTCGGGTCTCACGGGGCGCAAGATCATCGTCGACACCTACGGCGGCTGGGGCCGTCATGGCGGCGGTGCCTTCTCGGGCAAAGACCCAAGCAAGGTCGATCGCTCGGCCTGCTACTACGCACGTTACATCGCCAAGAACATCGTTGCTGCCGGACTAGCCAGTCGCTGCGAAGTCCAGGTCGCTTACGCGATCGGTGTGGCCGCTCCGGTCAGCATCCACGTCACGACGTTCGGCACGGGCCGAGTCTCTGATGAGACGCTCGAAAAACTGATTCGTGGCCACTTCGATTGTCGACCGGCAGCGCTCATCCGCGAGCTGGACTTGCTCCGACCGATCTACAAGCCGACGGCGGCATACGGTCACTTTGGCCGCAGTGAAGCAACATTTTCGTGGGAAAAGACCGACAAGGCGGCTGCCCTCAAGGAAGCTGCCAAGGCGGCGGCGTAACCTCCACGGTGACCCCGCGCTTCCTCTTGGAGAGCCCTCCTTCCCCTGCATCGCTAGCGCGGCACAATTCCGGTGAGCTGAACCTGTAGCAGCTCTCGCAAGGCCGGATCCTTTTCCGTCGGCAACATCATCATTCCCGCTGCCCAAGCCAGCAGCAGCATGAAATAGCTCGCGAAGAGATTACTCGACGCAGCCTGAAGCGGAACGTTGGGCAGCACCTCGCCCCGCGCTTGGCCATCACGCAGCAGCGCAGCCAGCCTCGACATAAACGCAAAAGTGAGCGCGTTCACACGATCGGCATTCCCCCCCCGCGCACCCGGCAGCAGGCGAATAAAGTCCATTGCCAGCGTCGATGGCTGCTCTCCATACATCCGATACAACGCGCCAAATAGGTGCAAGAGTTGGTCGATCAGCGGGGCCCGATGCGGCAGCGTCGCAAAGGCGCGCTCAGAAGCATCCGCCAAGCGATCATGCATCACCAAAAACAGCAGGTCGGCCTTGTCGGCGGCATACAGAAACAGCGTACCAGTCCCGACGCCAGCTCGATCCGCCACGGCTCGCGTGGTCGTGTCGGCGAAGCCTCGCTCGATGAGCAGCTCCCACGCCGCCTGGCGAATGCGATCGCGCTTTTCTAACTTGTTACGCTCCCGTCGACCACGATCATCACTCGTCGACACCGTGGGGTCGGCCGGAGAGCGGGGCTTCGGCAGCGGTGACTGGACTCGACTGGTTCGATTTTTTTTGATTGTGGTCATTTTATTAGGCGGCGGCTGGACTTGATTAGAACATCTACTGTCTCAATTGACGCGACGCAAGCCTTGTACTAAAAATGAGCATGCTCATTTTTTGAGCGACCACGGGAGGCGTTGCAATGACCATTGTGCATTACGACCCAGAGCAGACGATGAGACAAGCGCGGGAGCTGTACTTCGCGGCCAATCACTTCGGCACAGATGGCGGATACAGCGACGCCTGGGTGGACCTGAAGCTGGGCCCGGTGCCGCTGCCGTTCCCGAACACCGCTTCGCGAGTGAGAGCGCTGCGCTTCCACGATCTGCATCACATCCTGACCGGCTACGACACGACGCTGATTGGCGAGCTGGAGATCTCAGGCTGGGAAATCGGGGCAGGTTGTCGCAACGAACCGTTTGCGTGGTTTATCAATCTGTCGGGCCTGGGGGCGTTCTGGCTGTCGCCGCGACGGATCTTCCGGGCCTTCGTTCGTGGTCTGCGGAGCCAGTCGCTATACGGGCAAGATGCGGACGCGCTTCTGACGATGAAAGTCCACGAGGTGCGGACCAAGATGGCGGTACCGAAGAGCGATGAACCGCCGCCGAGCCTCGGCGAGATCGGACGGTTTGTGGTGGCCGCAACCGTCGGCTTCGCAGCGGGACTGTTTGCGCTGGTGCTGATCGTGCCGCTGGCACCGATCGGTGTGGTGGCGCTGAATCTGCGTCGTCGAGCAAGCGCAAAGACCGTCTCGGCGACGTAGCGATCGAATCACCAGGGCCGGCCAACCGCCAGATGCCGCCCCCGAAACCCGGCAAAGTTTTGCTACAGTGCCCGCCTCGCGGTGCCCGCCTGGACACCGGTTCCGTAAGCGATAAGCAGAAGGCAAAAACGACCCATGGCGCGCATCGTTACGCATGCCGAAGTAACCAACGTACCCGATGGTGGTGAGCTATTCATCGAGCCCGGGGCGGAGCTCACTCCACTCGCTCGCGAACGCGCCGATGCGCGAAAAATCCGTGTCAGCGTGGGGACTCCGCGCCTGAGCGAAGACACCATGCAGGTCGCCGCCCGGGTCGCCGAGCAGATCATCATGCGGCTCGGTAAGAGCGATAGCTCCGTCGTCGAAAAGGTTGCTAGCGAGGTTCTGGCGGCCCTTGGGTCTGGCCAAGCCCCCGAGTCCGCGCCGGGTCTGCCGCCGAGTGCCGATTACTGTTCAGCCTACCAAGAGTCGGAGCGAAGCCGGGCCCGTCGCAAAGTTGTGATTACCTCGACGGGGCGCAACCAACAGGGCGTGGTCGCCAAGCTGACCGCGATCCTCGCCGAGCTAGGGGGCGATATCCTCGACATCTCCCAAACGCTGGTCGGTGACTATTTCACGATGCTGCTGATCGTCGACATTGCCGAAATGAAGGTCGATTTTTCGCAGCTTAAGACCGCGCTTCAGCAGTCCGCCGAGGCGATGGGCATTCACGTGATGCTGATGCACGAAGATCTCGTGCGCTCGCTGCACCGCGTCTAACCGGGAGACTGCCCATGATCTTCGACTTGGAAGAAACCCGCGCCATCTTGCGGATGATCGAGACCGAACACCTCGACATTCGCACCGTCACACTCGGGATCAGCCTGCGCGGCTGCGCGACCTCAGACATTTCCGAGACGAGCCGCCGGGTCTACGAACACATCATGCGCAGTGCCGAGCGCCTAGTCCCCGTCGCCAAAGAGGTCAATGCAGCCTACGGGGTGCCGATCGTCAACAAGCGCATCGCGGTAACGCCGATTGCTCTCGTCGGAGAACCAACGGGAGCATCCAGCTACGTCCCGCTCGCCAAAGCACTCGATCGCGCCGCCGAGGAGCTGGGCATCGACTACATTGCCGGGTTTTCGGCACTGGTCGAAAAAGGCATCACCTCCGGCGACTCCGTGCTGCTCGAGTCGATTCCCGAGGCCTTGTCGACCACGAACCGCGTCTGTAGCTCGATCAACGTCGCGACGACCCGCGCTGGCATCAACATGGATGCGATCGCGCTCATGGGTCATGTGATTCGCTCGCTCGCTCAGGCGACAGCAGATCGCGGCGGCATCGGCTGCGCCAAGCTGGTCACGTTCGCCAACATGCCCGAGGACAATCCGTTCGTCGCTGGTGCCAATCATGGCATCGGCGAAGGCGATCTGACCCTCAACGTCGGGGTCAGCGGTCCCGGCGTCGTGCTCTCCGCGCTGCGTCGGCTCCGCGAGTCCGGTCGCAAGGTGAACCTTACCGACGTGGCCGAGACGATCAAGCGGATGTCGTTCAAGGTCACCCGCGCCGGAGAACTAATCGGTCAGGAAGTCGCCCGCAGGCTCGGTGGCAAGGTCCGCTTCGGCATCGTCGATCTGTCGCTCGCCCCCACGCCCGCAATCGGTGACAGCGTCGCTGAGATCCTCGAAATCCTAGGACTCGAGCGAACCGGCTGCCACGGCACCACGGCGGCACTGGCGCTGCTCACCGACGCGGTCAAAAAGGGCGGCGCGATGGCCACCAGCAGCGTCGGCGGTCTGTCGGGAGCCTTTATTCCGGTGTCGGAAGATCACGACATGGTCGCCGCAGTAAAGTGCGGTGCGCTCTCTCTCGATAAGCTGGAAGCGATGACAGCGGTGTGCTCGGTCGGACTCGACATGGTGGCGGTACCTGGCGATACCTCACCCGCGATGATCTCGGCGATCATTGCCGATGAGATCTCGATCGGTACGTTTAACAACAAGACCACGGCGGTGCGTATCATTCCCGTGCCTGATAAGGGTCCGGGCGAGACGGTCGAGTTTGGTGGTCTCCTCGGACAAGCGATCGTGATGCCGGTGTCGCGCTATCAGCCCGACGGCTTCATCAACCTCGGTGGACGAATTCCCGCGCCGGTCATCTCGCTCCGCAACTAACCGCTCCCGTCGAGACGGAATCTCGGATCCTTACCCAAGACACAAGCAGAGCGCGTACCACAGCGGCTGTGTGGTTGACTTGGTGTAAAGGACCGTCAGACGACGCAGTGGTCCCGCCGAGCGAACTGAGATGCCCAGCTCCTCGAGCTTGACCTCGATCGTGCCGCTCTTCATCGAGCTTTCACCGCTTGAGTAGCCGATGCGCACGACGGAGCTGCGACGATGACCAACGTCAAAACGTCCGCATAGTTCCGTCGGCAGCAGTGTCAAACACTCGCAGCGGGTATTCGGCTCTCGGGCATCGTGATACAGACTCGGACGATCACGCCCCCGCCCTTGCTCAACAAGCTCGACCTGAAGGGTGTCACCGCTCAGCAGTAGTTGCAGCTCGCTCGGCAGTGCGTCGGGTGGATCGACCAAGCTAAGCGGCAGGGTCATCGACTGTTGCCCCGAGAGAAGCGGTAGCGTGCGTAGGCAGATCTCCTCGCCGCTTGGCAGTCGCTGACGCAGGGATTCCCCTGACGGTGGCACCACCAACGTCGACGACTTTACCACCGTCGGATCGAGTGCTTTTTCCGATGGACGACTGACGAGCAACGGCAATAACTCCTCGGCAACCGGACGCTGGCTCGGGTCGGGACGGAGCGCGGCCAGGATCGCGTGTTCGAGGTGCGGTGGCACGCCTCGCTGCGGCGGCAGGCGCGGCACTCCCCGTCGAGAGCGCAGCGCTTGGGTCAACAATTGAAGGTCGCCGCCCAGCATCTCGTAGGCAAGAATTCCGACCGCAAATACGTCGCTGCGATGGCTCGCCGGAGCACCTCCATAACACTCCGGTGCCAAGTACGGATCGAGGAGCATCGGCCGCTCGACACCGGGCGGCAGCAGCGGTTCGCCAAGCACCAGTTCCAGACAAAAATCGAGCAGCACCAGTGCGTCCGTCTGTGAACACAGACCCACATTGGCCTCGCGAATTGCGCCGTGGACAAAGTGCGGATCGTGACGATGTAGCTCGGCCAGGGCGAGAAACAGCCGCTCGACAATCGAAAGTCGCTCCGGGGTCGTAAGCTGGCCAATCGTGGGCAAGCGACGCTCACACATCGGCATCACCACAAAGCTACTGCCACTACCGTCTGCGTCGCTGTCCTCTCGATTCGGCACTGTTCCGACCGCCAGCATCGGCAGCAGGTATTTCTGATCGGCACGCGGTGCTCGCGACTCCACGAATGCCTGGAGCTTGGCCCGCCAAAGAGGCAGCAGCGGTGCCAGATGCTGGCCCCGGCCACAGACGGCGACTGCGACGTGCCCACCCCGCAAACATCCGATTTCCCGCGCCTGCGTTTCGCCCGGTCCATCGCTGAGCAGCTCTGCCGCAAAATACAGCTTGGGATAGATCGCCTCTCTCTTCGGCCCAGAGCCAATAAAGCGCAGCAACCGGTAGCGATCGGCGAGGACCAGCCCGGCCAGCCGGTGTGGTTCCTCGGCAAGAGGCCGTAACAGCGCCAGGTTGTTCCGCCCAGAGCCCGGACTGCGCCGAGGATCCACTGTCCACTGCGGAACCCCATCACTCGGACGAGGCACAGGCGGAAGCTCTCCAGAACGCGGGGGACGGCCATCGGCCGACTTGGCGGTGCTCGGCGGCAGCTCCGGCAGACGTCCAGACGGATTCTTGGTCGGCCCGAAGGACTCTTCGGCGAGCGCTTCTTCATCGACAAAATCGGTGCTGCGCTCCTGCGGCTTGCGACCGTACAGCGCCTTCGGAACTTCGTGAAGCAGCGACGGTGGTGCCGCCTGCAAATGAATGCCGCGCTCCTGCAAAAACCGCCCAATCGCCCCGATGCTGGAAAACCGCCCGCCCGCTTCCTCGACGACCTTATCGAGATCCTGGGCCAAATCGGCAGCACTGGCATAGCGTTCGCCAAGAGGCCGAGCCAGCGCCTTGTGCACGACCGCCGCAAGCATCGGAGAGGCCTGCGGACAGACCTTCTGGAGCGGGGTAATCTCTCCTCGCACAATGGCGTAGAAAGTCGCTGCTGTGTCATCTCGTGCGAACAGGGGCTGACCGCTACACATTTCGTACAAGACCACACCCAGCGCGAACACGTCCGAGCGCGCATCCAGCGGCTGCAGCATGATCTGCTCGGGAGACATGTAGGCTGGCTTACCTTGAAGACCTTCTTCTTTGCGCAACAGCCGGGTGTCGGCCCGCGCCACGCCAAAGTCGATGACCTTGACCAGTCCCTCGGGTAGCACCATCAAGTTCGACGGTGAGACATCGCGATGTACGACGTTGAGCAGCCGCCCGTTGCCATCGCGGAGCTGGTGCGCGGCATGAAGCCCGGCACACGACTGCGCAATGATCGCCGCCGCCAGATCGGGAGGCATCGTCTCGCCACGCCGCATAAACTGACCGATCAGGCTGGAGACGGTGACACCACGCAGGTATTCCATCGCCAGAAACAGCACACCGTCTTGCTCGCCGACGTCATAAATCTTGACCACGTTGTGGTGGTTGATCTCGGAGGCGATCCGGGCTTCGTCGAGAAACATCGAAGAGGCATCGACGATCTCGAACATCTCGGGCTGAATCAGCTTGAGCGCGACCGGGCGAAACAGTCCTCCGAGTCCGGTCTGACGAGCCAAAAACACCTCGGCCATCCCGCCGCCACCGAGCCGTCCGGTGAGCAGGTAGCGACCAAATGGCAGCGCCGTACCAAGCCCCAACAGACAGCGCGGCGACGTGGCCGGTGGACCAAGCGCAACCTCGACCGTACCCGTCTCAGGAATCGGCAGTCGCGACAGTTTCTGCCCGACGGCCGATGCAGTCAGATCGTAGATCCCAGCGGTGCTGCCACTATCGACCAGCTCGTAATGGTCGCCATCCAGCCGATTGATCTGAGCGTGATGGCGCGAAACAACGGCGTCAGGAAGCAGCACATCCGCAGTCGGATGCCGACCGATCCGCACCTCGCTGGCGTCGAAGAATAGCTGCTGCTCGCCGGCCCTTACGCCGCTCAAGATGCGGACTTCAAGAACCGTCTTCGCCTTGCTCATCACACGTCATCTCACGCTTGTCCGGGGGCAGTGCCCGCGCCTTCGGCAGTGTATGCAAGACAACAGTGCCGGAGCAAGGATCGCGACGACATGAAAGACCCCTTACACAACCACCGGGATGACCCTTGCCATAGTCAGGAGCTTTGGCTCGCGCCTGGCGGTGCGTTTGCAGGGCGCATATTCGGGCAAGTCCTCATGGAAAAAGGACTTTGTGGGCTACGAAAAAAATCCGTGGTACGGTAAGCGGGCGGCAGTCCTGACCCTGCCGACTAAGTGTGGTCTATGGCCGAACGAAAAGAGCAGCCCGCATCCCCGATTGCCGACGCTGAGGCACTGGTTGCCCGCGCCGTAAACCAGCGAGGCATGGAAGCCGCAGAGACGCTCCAGCGCGCCGCCGAGCTGTTCCGTCGGAAGGGCGAGGTCGAGCAAGCATTTGTCGCCTATGAACGAGCGCTGTCCGAGCTAGCGGATCAGATTGGCTCGCCGCCGGCTGCCAAGCTCGGTGCAGCGCTGGAGTTTGAGCTAGGCAAGCTGTGCGAAGAGGAATTGGGACGGTTCGAACAAGCGCTTCTGCACTACCAGCAGGCGTTTAAGCTACGGCCCGATTATCTAGAACCTCTACGTCGCGGACGAGTCATTTATCAGTCGCTCGGCGACATGGACATGGTGGCACGGCTGATCGAGCTGCACCTGGCGAACCTCGTCGCTGGGGAAGCGCAGCAAGGGGTCGCACTGGCGCTCGAGCTGGGACAGCTCAAGCTGCGGCTGCATGATCCGGCAGGGGCGGTCGACGTGCTGCGCGGTGCGCTGCGGATGCACAACGAGGCCAACGAAGATGCCGAGGTGCCCGAGCTGCTGCTAGCGACGCTGGCCGAGTCGTATATGTCGCCGGACTATCAGCCGGGCGTGACGGAAAAAGAGCATGCCCGACGCAACGCGAGCGACATCTTCCTGGGCCTGGCCAAACGCTTTCTCGACGCGGAGCTACTTCAGATCCTGGACAAGCTGCGCGCTGCCGAAGAAGAAGAAGGCAATTCGTCGCCGTTGTCGGTCGAGAATCTGCTGAGCAGCAAGGACCGTCCGCTTACCGAACAGGACAAAAAAGCCCTGAGCAGCCTGAAGCGAGCGCTCGAAGCCGATATTCGCAACGTCACGGCGGCGGTGCTCATCGAAGCGCTGTATCTGCGAACCCCAGCCGCTACGGGCACCCCAGAGCTTATCAAGCTGTATCGCAGCGGGGCCCGGGTTACCAGGCGAGGGCCGAAGCTTCTGAAGCTGTATGAACAGGCGGGAAATCCCGACTATCAGGCGGTCGCTGACGCGTGTCGAGCCGGTCTCGATGCGGTCAGCTCGATGGACGAGTGGCGCGAGACGCGGCAAGTGCTGGTCGATGTCCTGAAAAAAGCGGGCGATCAGCTCGGGCTTGGACAGCTTCGTGAGGAAGATGCCCTGGAAGCGGCTCTCCCCGAGGAGCGCGCCGAGCTCATGATGGAGGCCGCCGACTACTACAACCGAGGCGGCGACACCGAGCGGTACATCGCGTGTTTAAAACAAGCGTTTCACGAGCTACCGCTCCATTCCGAGGCGTTTCGGAAGCTGTCAGACTACTACAAGAGTCGACGCGACTTCATCGGTCTGGCGGTGATCCAAGAAAACCGCATGGCGGCGCAGTTTGAGACGGCTCGGCTCGACTTGCAAAGCTACGCCAAGCAGCTTGAGGAGCTCGGCGAACTGTACGAAAAGAAGCTGCAAGATGTCGTCTCAGCGGCGGCGATTTGGCGACGCATTGATGAGCTGTTGCCGTCGCTACGTTCGCAAAGTGAGCGCAAACGGCTCGGCCAGCGACTGTCGCGCACCGAGATGCAGATCAACGAGCTCATCGTCGAGCTAGAACGGATGGAGCCCGACGACCTGACTCGGGTCGAGTATCTGCGACGACTGGCGCAGCTTTATCGTGAAATCCACGAGCCGAAGCATGCAACGACGGTGCTGGAGCAGCTCCTACAGCTTGCCCCGGGAGATTTGCCGTCGATCAAAGTGCTGATCGAGCTGGCTGAACAAAGCGGCGACACCACACAACAACTGGAGCTTTTGCGACAGCAAGCCGGTCTGGCCAACGACAAGGCGGAGCGGCTCGGCATCTTGCGTCGCATGATGACACTGTGCGATCAGCGTTTGCTGCGTCGCGATGAGCAGTTTGAAGGCCAAGACAGCATCGAGATGATGGTCTGGGTGTGCCGTAGCCTGCTCATGGAGTTGCCATCGGACCGCGACGCACTCAAGCGGCTGGCCGACGCGCTCCAGCTCATTGGCAGCAAAAACGAGCTGCTCGAGGTGCTGGAGTCGTATCTGAAGGTCGCCCCGACGCCTCGTGAAAAGCTGACGCTGCACCGACGGATTGCCAAGATTGCCGAAGACTGTGGCGATCTCGTTCGTTCGGTGTCGCACCTCGAACGGGCTGTGCGGATCTGTCCGCCTGGACCCGAGGCAGAAGAGGTGCTGTGCGAGCTGGCCCGCGTGTACGGAGCACAGGGCCGGATGGAGTTAGCGGTCTCAACTTTGGAGCTAGTCCAAAAACAGAGCAATCGCAGCGGCCCAGAACTGCATCGACTGCTTGGACGACTGACGCTGCAAGCCGACGACCCGCAGCTCCTCGACAAGAGCCTGCGAGCGTTCCGTGACGTGCTCGTCCGACTGCCCACCGATGGCGAAGCGCTGGCGGCCTTGCAGAAGATCCATCGCGTCCGCAGCGAGTGGAAAGAGCTGGAACAAATCCTCCGAAAGCAGCTCGAGCCGATGGATCCACCGCTGCCGCCCCGGGAACGACTGACGCTGGCGCTCGATCTGGCCGAGGTACTCGGTCAGCACATGGGCAGTCCGCAAAAAGCCGCCGAATTGCTCGAAAAAGTGCAGGCCGAGACGCCGATCGTCGATTTGCGCGTCCACCGTCATCTACGCGGGCTGTACGAAGAGCTGGGCGATGTACGAGCGGCGGTGGCGTGCGAAGAGCGTGAGCTGCTACTCACCGAAGATCCGGTCGCCCGCGTCGAACGTGCGATTGAAATTGCCCGGCTGTGGCAGACCCGCAGCAAAGACAACGGTCGTGCCTATCTGTCGTATGAGCGAGCGGTGCGGCTGGCTCCCGAGCTTCCCGATGGCAGCCCCGAGCGAGCGGCTCTCCGTCGGCTGATCACCCAAGCGCTCGAAGCGATGAGCCAGATGTCGGCGCAGCGCGGTCGCTGGGACGATGTGGTGTCGATTGGTCAGCAGCGGCTCAACCTCGCCGTCGAGCAAGACGAAGCGATGCAGGCAGCGGCCATCCTCGTCGAGCTGGCCCAGGTCTACGAAGAAAAACTGAACCAGCCGATTGATGGCTTTGCGCTGCGCATTCAGGCATTCGAGCTGGCTCCGGACCTGATGTCGATCGACCAGCTCGCCGAGATTGCGCAAAAGTACGAGCAGTGGAAGCCGCTGTCGGAGCTACATATTCAGCGCGTCGAGCGGGCGCTCGCGGCCAAGCTGGATGTGCCACTCGACTCGGCGCTGGCAGCATCGTCGATCCTCGAACAGAAGCTGGGCGATCCGATTCAGGCGTTCCGGCTGCTCAAGAAATCGCTGCCGATCACCGTCAGCTCAGCGATGGCGGCGACCAATCCAAAGAGCCCACAAGGTCGGCTGCTCGTCGAGATGGATCGGGTGGTACGAGCGGTTCACAAAAAGGGCGGTGAGCAGAGCAGCGAGCTGGCGCTCGAGTCGGTGTCGCTGGCGCGAGAGCTGGCACACGTCTACCGCTCTCTCGTCGATGAACTGGTCCGGATGACCGATGCGGGCATTGAAGAAACGGCGCTGCGCATTCACCAATTGCTCGGAGAATCGGCGAAGGTGCGCGAACAAGTGCTGTTCGATCCAGCCGGCGCTCTTGGCGAACGACTGCATGCCTTCACCGTCGGCGGTGAACGAGACCACAGCGATGACGTGAATGCCGATGCGGTGTTTGCGGAGACGATTGTTGAAATTCACCGACTGGCGCTGCTCAGTGGCCAGATCAAGGAAGCGGTTACCGTCGATGCCCGTCGACAAGAACGGGCGCAGAGCGATCTCCGTCGACAGCAAGTGGCCTGCGAGGGAGCCGGCTGGCTCGATGATTTTGGCAACGATCCGCAGCGAGCGCTGAAGGCCTGCATCAAAGCGCTGAGTCTGTGTACCGAGGGCAGCGATGCCCAAGCCGAGATGCGTGGTCGACTGTTCCGAATCGGTCAAAAGATGGGTCTGCTGGCGTGGGACGAAGTGGCCCGCGCCGAGCGAGCACAGGTGGCCAATCAGCCGAAGCTGCTCCGTCAACGAATGCTCTATTTGGCGTCGCTCTGGCAGCAAGGCGCGTCAGACTCGGTGCGAGCGGTCGACGCAGCCGGGCAAGCGCTGCGGCTGACGTATTTCCCAGCCGGCCTACCGACCAGCGGGAAATCAGCCCAGCCACTGGCCGAGCTGCTCGTGCCGCAGCTCACGCCCGAGTTACTCGCTGAGCAGCAGCAGATTCGCAGCGTACTCGACGGTTTGTTGCGGGCGGCCCAGGGCGAAACCGAACCTGCCGCCAAGCTTGTGACGACACTCGACAACCTGGCCAATCAACTGACCGAAGCGGGCGCACCAGAGTGGGCGGCGCGAGTGCTGATCGATGCAGCGCAGGCGGACGAAAAACGGGCGCGACTCGGTCAAGCCGAGAGGCGCTATCAAGAAGCGCTCAAGCACAGCGACCTGGCTGACGAGGCCATGGCCGGCCTAGAGCGAGTCTACCGTCAACAAAGACGACTCGCCGATTTGGCTGCCCTGCTCGAAAAGCGACGTCCGCTGCTGACCGAATCGGCGCAGCTCAAGCTGCTCATCGAGCTTGCCGAGGTCTATCGCGAGATCAACAAGTTCCAGCCCGCGCTCAACGCGCTACAGCAAGCCGTAGCTATCGACGACAGCAACGCGGGGCCACACCTGTCGATGGCCAAGCTGTTCGAGGCGCAGAAGACGTTTACTCGAGCCATTGATGCGTACAAACAGGGGGCCCAGCGCTCGACGTCGCCCGTCGAAGCCGCACGATCCTTGCTCCAAGCGGCAGATTTGCTCGAACGCAAGCAAAATGAGTCGGACGAGGCCCTCAGTTTGTCGCTTTCCGCGCTGCGCCAGACGCTGACAGCGCAAGGACAGCGTCTGCAGAGCGGCGACACCCTCCCCGTGGGGGATCCACTGCGTGAGCAACGTGACGCTGCGTGGAATACCGTCGAGAGACTCCTCGGAAAACTCCAGCGCCAAGGGGAACTTGATGCCCTGCTGATGGAGCGGTTGCGGGTGACACCGCCGCAGCTCGCCGAGGAGCGAGAGGCCCTGCTCCACAAGCAATACGAGCTCACCAAACAGCGGTTGCAGGCACCCAGCGAATCGACTCCACGAGATGGCGAAGAACCGGCGGCGATGGACGCAACGCTGCCCGACCGGCTGCTCCAGATCCTGACCGACCTGAGCCAGCTCCGACCTGGCGACGACGCGCTGCTTGCCGAGCAGCAGGATTTGCTGGTTGCGCGCAAAGACCTGGCCAGGGCACGAACGATCGCGGCACAGCGACTGGAGCTAGCAGAACGAAGCGGAGGTGATGCGGCGACGCTGGCCGAGCGCCATCTGCGAGTCGCACAGCTTGACCTTGAACAGGGTCACTTTGCCTCGGCAGAGACGGCTCTCGAGCAAGTGCTCACGCGCACTCCAAACTCGGCGGAGGCGCTACGCACCCTCATCGAGCTGCATCAGCGCAATGCCAACCACAGCAGCCTCGTTGCGGCGCTGGTGCGATTGTCATCTCAGCAGACCGACCTCGAAGCAGCGGTTGCGGCACTGCGGCAAGCGGCGCAGGTTGCCATGGCGGCGCAAGAGGACATCGCGACCGCCCAAAAGCTGCTTGGGGACGCACTATTGCGCGTCGATGCGGCACCAACGGTAACACCCGCTCAAAAGACGTTGGTCCGGCGGGTTCTCGGTCAAGTGTTGGTACCTCTGTTCGAGCTGGCCCGTCGGCAAGGCAACAGCGAGGAGGCTCAAGCCCTGGCGCAACGAGCCATCCACGAGGCCGAACTGATCGGCAGTCGCGCCGCCGAGCTCCAGGTTCATCTGGGTCACAAGGCGCTCGCGGAAGGGAAAACCGACGATGCAGTTCGCTTCTTTGAAGCAGCGTTGGCCTCGTCGCCAGGTCTGCTAGAACCGACGCTGGCGCTGCTTGATCTGCTGGGACCAAGTGGCGCACATGCCCGCATCGATCAACTGATTTCGGCGACGTTGTCGACGGAAGTGAGTAGCGAATCAATCCTGCCGGACATTGAACGAGCACGGCTGCTCAGACGACAAGCAAGTGTCAGGCAGGAACTTGGTAAGCTCGACGGTGCGCTCACGGCGCTCAAGGAAGCCGAACGACTCGCACCGGGCTCGTTGGCAGATAAGCTGTGGCTCGGAGAAGCCGCATTTGCACAGGGTGACTTCGAAACCGCGCTAGAGCACCTTGGACCGCTACTCAGCCTTGCCGCCGACCAGGAAGCGCTGCCTGCACCTCTGTCCAGCGAGCGACTGGCCAACCTCCTCGATCAAGCCGGACTAGCGGCACAGGCTGTCGGGAAGCTCGACGAAGCCCGTGGGCTCTGGCAAGCCGCCCTGTCCGTGGTGCCCGATCACACATCTGCGACGAATCACTATCTGGATGTCCTGCTGCTGGGTGGCCAAAGTGCGGATGCCGAGCACTCGTTGACCATGCTCACCGGACGAGCCAGCCAAGCCGCGCAGGCCGGCAATCATCAGGCCGCACGACGTGACTATCAGCGGGCAGCCGCACTGTGTGCCGGTCCACTCGGCGATGTATTGAAGGCGCAGGAGCTGCTCAAGCAGGCGCTAGCGCTGCTCCCGCCTCTTGCCGACGATAGCGATGGCACGCTGCGTGATGATTGGACCACGCTGCTGGCACAGGTCTACGAACATGCCGAGCGCCTCGGTGAACTGGCCGACGCCCGTGGGTACGCCGAACGACTCGCGCAGTTGGCTGAGACGGTCAAAGGCAAGAGCGTGTGGCTCCAGCGTGCCGCGAACTGTGCAATGCGTGGAGGAGACAGCGCAGCGACGAAAGAACTGCTGCTGCAAGCACTCACCGGAACCCCGGCCCAACTTGGACTGATTGCGGAATATCTGGAGCAAGCCAGCGACGACGAATCTCACGAGAAACTCCCGGCCCTACTCCAGGCGGCGGCGGCCACAGAGAGTAGCTCGTCGACACCCCGTGGTCCCGAGTGGCGCTCCCAGTTGAAGGATCTATGGGTACGTGCGGCGATCATCCATGCCCGCAAGGGTGATGGTGCGCTGGCCGCACAAGCCTACGAGCGAGCGCTTGTGGTGGTGCCTGATCTGGCACCGGCCGAAGCACTCGGTCTCCGGCGATCGGTGCTGGAGGTACTGCCGGAAACCGAACACGAACGGGCACGGGGTCATCTGCACTCCCTGCTCGCGGCGACACCGCTCGATCTCACGCTGCTGGTCAAGCTTCAGTCCGTGGAGGAACGAGCGCAAAACAAGGGGGCCGCGTGGCGACTGGCCCAGCTTCGGCACCTCCTCGATGCGAGTCAGCCTGCGCCACCCGCACAGACGCTACCGCCGAAGGATACCAAGCTCGACGAGAGCGATCACGCAAAGCTCGCCGATCCCGAGGCCCGAGCGATGGCGGAGCTGCTGTCCGCTCTGTGGGAGGGTGTATACGCACTCAAAGCTCCGGCGCTCGATGCACTGGGGGTGCAAGGCACAGACCGCCTGCAAGGCAACGAATCTTCTGCCGATGAGCTGGCTCGCGCCTTCGCGCTGTCGAGTCGCGTACTCGGCAACCAGCGCGCCGGTTTGTATCGACCCGCCGGTCACACGCTGGCAGTGCCGCGCATCATGGCCAAGCTTCCAACGGCAGTGATTGCCTCGCCGCAGCTTGCCAAGCGTCCCGCCATGGAGCTGCTGTTCCTGGTCGCCCGAGCCGTCGAGGGTTTGCGCCCCGAGTTCATCCTGCCGATGTCGATGCCGGCGGCGGATCTTGGCAAGCTCGTGCAGCTTGCGGTTCGAGCGTTCGGTCCGCAAAAGAACCAGAAGCTCGCGGATGATGTCTCGACCTGGAAACGAGAGCTGGCCTATCGAGCGAGCAAGCGGCTCCAGGATCTGATGCGCGATCAGGCCGAATTTGACACCACTTCACTTGCCTATCGAGTGGCGATCCGTCGGGCTCTTCAGCGTGCGGCACTGCTTGTTTGCGGAGATCTGCTCGCGGCACGCAGTGTGCTTCTCGGCGTCGATGTCGCTGCTTCACAAGATGGTGCCTCCTCCCAAGCTGGTCACTATCTGCGATTGGGTGAAGGAGAAACCTCTGCCCAAGCCGAGGCAGAGGCCGATCTCACCGACCTGTGCACCTTCTTCATCGCCCCGCAAAACGCCGCGCTCTTTGACCGCTTGCACCCACGATAGACCGACCCCACGAATCGGATCACTCGACCCCTACAGTTGTGTATCCTCGCAATCGAACTTCTGCTTGCGAGAATCCCTTGCGACACACCGAACCCATCCGAATTGCTTCCTCTATGTCCCGCCTGGTCGTCGGACTATTCCTCGGTCTGAGCCTACTTGGAGGCTGTCGCGAACTTGATGGAACCGGCGCTCCGCTTACCGACGCTGGGTTCGATTTACAAACGATTGGCGATGCTGGTGTGGGTGATGGGGCCGTACTTCGCGACCTCGGCGGTGCAGCCGACCAAGGCTGGCCTGCTCCGATGTTGCCGCCTGCGAGCTGCTTCCAGCGTTCTGCAGGAGTAACCGGCATCCAGGTCGTCCTGCGCGTCGACGAGTACAAAGGCGTCAAGACCGGCCGCAATGGTCCGCACGAGATCGTCCACGGCACGATCATCAACACGCCGTGGGTATATAAGGCGTCCATCATCGACACCACCAACGTCGAGGTGGCGATGAACATTCAAACCGCCACCGACCCGAGCGGCCTGCCCAAAGAGATCCCGGTCAAAGCGCGTGACCAAATCGAGGTCGAAGGCGAGTACATTCCGAAGGCGACCGCCACAGCCACCACTGCCTTGGGCCCCGCTGCTGTCATCCACTTCACCCACGACCCATGTGGGTATGCGGTCCTCGGCGGCGTCAAGTACAAGTAATCGCGCTGGCTACAGGCTCGCGTCGAGCCAAGCAGTCACTGCCATCCGCTCATCCTGCGTCAGCGATCCCGCGCCTTTCGGCGGCATCGGTGTCGGCTTGCCATCGACCACCCGCTGACGAATCTGCGTCCGCCGCATGTTCCACGACTTATACGTCGACAAATCGAGGTTCGCGCTCCCTCCTGGCATGTGACAAAGGCTACACAGCCTCGTAAACACCGGCTGCACGGTGTTTTGCCACTGTTCCTCGACTGCACCACCCCCGGTATCTTCGCCAAAGCGTCGCAGCGTTCCGTTGGACAAAAACCAGACGTCGCCTGTCGAGGAACTCAGCAGCTTCGCATCCGCAGGGAGTGCGGCAGATGGAGCCCGCCGGACCTCGCTTTCGCCGAGCACAGCCAGCGTGTCACCCATCTGCACCCACACCACACCACTGGACAGCACCAGCCCACGAATCGGCGCCTCGCTCGACAGATATAGCTTGCTCAGGGACTTTTCCTGCTCACGGTAGAGCGTTTCTGCCGTCGCCACCACCAGCCGTCCCGCTGTATCAATCAGGGCCGCGACCGGCGCATCGACCGGATAGCGAGTCACCTGGCCGGTACCTGGCTCAAACACCGAGACTCCACCTTCTGAAAGACCGACCACCCGCCCGCTCCCGCCAGCGAGCCCATGCATGGCAATCGGATAGCGCGTGACCTTCTGACCATCCGCGACCGCCAGGCTCGCCCGCAGTCCAAACGCGGCCTGCGCCGATGTATCCAGCGCCACAGCCTCTTCCACCACCTCGCCAGTCAGTCCGTACCGGTCCGAGACATCTTCCATCACGGCACGATCGCGAAGCCGCCGGACCCGACCTTTCCCATCAATTCCGATCAGCCATGCGCCTGCGAGATCGCCCGCCGGAATCACCGTCGCCGTTTTCCAGCTCTTGGCACCGACATCGGTGGAAAGCAAAAGGCCCGCCGTAAAGACCATGGCCCCCAGCTCCGAAAACACCACCGTGTCCTCGCCGAGCCCCGCCACTGCCGCAATCTTCCCCGTCGGTGCGTCTTTCGCGTTCCACTTCACCGAGCGAAGCTGCAGCGGACGCTCCGGAAGCAAGGTGTCGGGCCCAAATCCATCTTGGCAGGCCCCAAGGACAAGCAATCCACAGATTGACAGCACGCTGGCCGGGCTTGGCATGGGCCCCATGATTTGCCGACCCGCTGTGGGGAGTCAACCGACTTCGCACCACAGCTACCGTCGCGAATTCATCACACCGAGCGAGCCAACACCGAGCTACTTGTAGATGTCCATGATGTCTTCGAGCAGCTTCTTGCCCTGCGCAAACGGGCGCTGGAACGAGTTGCGACCAATGATCGACCCGTAGCCGCCACCATCGCGAATCGCCCGGATGTCGTCCAGCACCGATGCGTCGCTGTCCTTCGCTTCACCACCGGAAAAGATGATGATCCGCTTGCCGGCGAAGGTGCAGTTTACGACGTGACGAACCCGTTCGGCCAGGGTCGCACGCGGTGGCTTGTGCACATCGTAGACCTTCTGGGCCTCGGACTGCTCGATGCGATCCTTGGGCAGCTTGACCTTGACGATGTGCGCGCCAAGCTGTGCGGCAATGTGCGCCGCATAGGCAGCCACGTCGAGCGACGTCTCGCCATCTTTGGACAGGTTGGCACCACGCGGATAGCTCCAGGTCACTACGACCAGGCCCGCTTCCTTCGCTTCGAGCGTCAGATCACGGAGCTGGCGATACATCTCGTTGCGAGACGACGAACCGGGATAGATCGTAAAGCCGATGCCGACGCAGCCGAGCCGTAGCGCATCTTTGACCGACCCAGTCAGGGCCGAGCACGGCTCCAGCTTCGACAGCGAGTCACTGTTATTGAGCTTGAGGATGAGCGGAACCTGTCCCGCGAACTTGCCCGCACAGGCCTCCAAAAATCCCAGCGGTGCCGCGTAGGCCGCACAGCCCGATTCGATGGCCAAACGGAAGTGGTATTCCGGGTCCATGCCTTCGGGGTTCATACCAAAGCTGCGATATGGACCGTGCTCGAAGCCCTGATCGACCGGCAGGATGACCATCCGCCCTGTGCCCGCCAGGCGTCCGTGCATGAGCAAACGCGCCAAGTTGGTCAACGTACCGGGGTTGTCGGATGGATAGTAGGAGAGGATCTCTTTTACGCGGTCAGTGACGGCCAGGGTCATGGTGACTCCTTCACAAAGTGGCTTCTGCGCGGGCTGTGGCACAAGTCCATGATGAGCGCCGACGCGGACAGGAGCATGCCCCACAGTACCTGGTCCTGACAAGGCTCGCCAAAAGGGGAAAACGGTTGCCTAGCCCGGTCGCGGTGTGGTAAGCAGCGGCGCGCAAGTGTCAAGGAGGAAGCGATCGCAAACAACGGAAAGAGTATGTGGCTTCAGGCGGCAAACCTGAGCTATCTGGGCCTCTTCTTTGGCGTTTCCATCGTCATTGGAGCTGCACTAGGCACCTTTCTCGATAAAAAATGGGGAACCAAGCCGTACCTGCTGATGGTGGGAGTGGTTCTCGGGATCGCGACCGGATTTAACGAACTGTGGCGCGTCGCAAAGCGCTATCAAAACCAGCTTAAGAAAAAACCGTGAACCTGCCTGCCGTGACAGAGAGCCGTGGGGCTCACCTTCGTACCATCGAGCGGATCTCGCTCGCGCTGGGCGTACTGCTTGTGGCGGGAGCGATCATCGGGTGTGCGCTGCGGCTTCAGCTCTCGGTGTCGTACGGCGTACTGCTCAGCATCTTGAATGCGCGAGCGATTCGCTTTTTTGGTGAGCGCCTCGCCCGCCGTCAGTCAGTCGGGTTGATCGTGGTGCTGTTTCAGCTCAAGCTGCTGCTGCTGGGCGCGCTCATTTATCTTGGTCTTACGCTGTTATCTCTCGATGGGATCGGCCTGTGTGTCGGTCTGTCGGTTTTGCCGCTTTCGATCGTGGTGCGGGCCGTGCAGTGGGGAATGTCCGCACCCGCTTCCAATGGAGAACTGGTGAGCAATGGGTGAGGAATCCACCTGGTTCGATTTTCTGCCTGGGCTGGCCAACCTGATCGCCTGGGCAAAGCAGTATCTGGGACGTGAAGATCCGTCGCAGGGCTTCTTTTTTCAGGGCGGTCCGTTCGTCGACTCGCACTTCAACCTGACGCACGTCTTTTCAGCACTGCTGGTGCTGGCGTTCGTAACGCTTGGTGCAATGAGCTTTTCGTCAGCGATGCGCAAGGGCGGCGACGACGCAATTGTTCCACCGGCCAAGTTCTCGCTACGCAACCTGTTCGAGGTCGTCGGCGATGCGCTGTGGAACCTGACCCGCAACATCATGGGCGAGCAAAACGGGCGGAAGTATCTGCCGCTCATCGGAACCATCGCGTGCTTCATTTTCTTTAGCAACGTGCTGGCGCTCATCCCCGGTATGGTGCCTCCGACCTCGACGCTAAAGACCAACGTGGCGCTGGCGCTAACGGTGTTTGTGATCACCCACGTCGAGGGCATCCGAGCCCAGGGCATCGTCGCCTACCTCAAGCACTTTGCGGGCCCAATCTGGTGGCTGGCTTGGATCATGATCCCGATCGAGATCATCGGTCACTTGGCCCGTCCGCTGTCGCTGTCGATGCGTTTGATGGGGAACATGGTTTCGGACCACAAGGTCGTCGGCGTGTTCTTCTTCCTGGTGCCGCTGCTCGTTCCGGTGCCGTTCCTCATCCTCGGCACCATGGTCGCAGTGATCCAGACGCTGGTGTTCTGCTTGCTGTCGATGGTCTACATCAACATGGCCGTCGCCACGCACGATCACGACGACGATCACGGCCACGAGGCCCACGGCGAACACGCCCACGCGCACTAAACATCCCCCGGCGCGCCGCTGAGCCGCCGAGGTCAGCCCGTTTCCTACTCGGGAATGGGAAGATTGATTCACAACCTCAAGACCGGTACAAAAAACCAAACGCTGCCTTTTCAAGGAGGAACACGAAACATGACGACCAAGATCTCCAAGTACATGCTCGCGGCCATGGCTGCGCTTGTGACCCTGATGGCTACCTCGGCTGCCTACGCTCAGGCGGCTTCGCCGGAAGTTGCCAAGGCTGAAAACGCCCGCTGGTACGCTCTTGCTGCGGCGCTCGGACTCGGCATCGCCGCATTCGGTGGCGCACTCGGTCAGGGTCGTGCGGCTGCGGCTGCTCTCGACGGCATCGCCCGCAACCCGGGTGCCTCGGACAAGCTGTTCACCCCGATGATCCTCGGTCTCGCCCTCATCGAGTCGCTGGTCATCTACTCGCTGCTCATCGCCTTCCTGCTCTACGGAAAGATCGGCTAAGCACCCGACTTGCCGTGACGGCCTGCGCCCGAGGCAAAGGCTGTCGCCCCTCCGACCGTCTCTCCCGACAAAATCGTTTGCATCCCTAGCTGAAACTCGCGACGCAACGCTTCGTCGATCGGCTTCGGTTCATCGAACTGAAGCAGCGTCGCCATTCGATCGCTGCGAAGACAGTTCTGCGGCAGCCGCGCCAGCTCCTTCGCGAGTTGCTCGGCACTCCGCCGTGCCATACCTGTCGGCACCACCCGATTCACCAGCCCCATCCCGTGCGCTTCACTGGCGCTGACCGGACGTCCCGTTAGGATCAGATCGAGCGCCCGCCCGACCCCGATAATCTGCGGCAGGCGAACCGTACCACCGTCGATCAGCGGTACCCCGAAGCGGCGGCAAAAGACCCCGAGCACCGCGCTCTCTTCGGCGACGCGCAGGTCACAGAAACACGCCAGCTCCAATCCTCCAGCGACGGCATATCCCGAGATCGCGGCAATCACCGGCTTCCCAAGACGCATCCGCGTCGGTCCCATCGGCCCATCTCCATCAACGCTGAGCTGGTTTGGCTCCCCCTTAGCCACCTGCTTGAGATCCGCCCCTGAGCAAAAATGTCCGCCATCGCCAAACAGCACCGCAACCCTTGCCTCGGGATCGCGATCAAAGTCACAAAAGGCCTGCACAAGTGCCGCAGCCGTCTCACGGTCCACAGCATTGCGAACTTCGGGACGGCTCAAGACCACCGTCCACACCTCGTCTTGCTTTTCGACTCGGACCATCACGGACTCCTCGCGACAACATTCGAACGATTGAGCAGCTAACCACGCAACTGTTTTTTCGGGCCGCCGAACATCTCACGCAACCACCACTGGTTAGGAGGATCTCATGCTCGATCGCGGCTCAATTCTGTGTCTCTTGTTGGCTGTTCTTCTCGAAGTGTCTGCGCACGCAGCCCCAGCCCCCAGCGCCAAGGACCAAGCCATCCTACGCGCTGCCGTCGAAACGGCAGAGCTAAGTCCATCGCGCACCCGCTCACTACGGCTGCGACTCCACCTGGCTCCACTACTGCCCCAGCTTCGGCTGACTTTCGGGCGTGGCTGGCAGCTCACTGCGAGCCGTGACCTCTTGCTCGAAACCCCCCAGACCGACAACGACCGCGTCAATTACGCACTCAGTGCCCACTGGGACTTGGCGCGACTGGTGATGCCCCATGAGGAGCTTCAGCTTGCCAAAGAGGAACAGCGCCGAGCCCTGCTCCGTCTACGGCTACAGGAACGGGTGGCACGCCTTCTGGCCGAGCGCTGCCATCTACACCGTCAAGCGGGAGCACTCTCGCGCAGCGATGAACAAAAGCGCCTCTCGATCGAGGCGACGCTGACGGTGCTGACCGGCGGACGCTCGCTGCCACCCGTTGGAAGCGACGATGAGTGTTCGGCACCGCCACTGCGGATCGGTGGGCCGACGATCCCGCCGAATGCCGATCCAGAACGACGTGGATTACCGAGCAGTGATCCAATCGAAGATCCGCTCGACCCAGCCGAGCCACGGGATGGCAGCACAAGCGACGAATAGCCACCCAAGTGTGGTATCTGTGCCTCTCGATGATCGTTGGTGTTGGCCTTGACTTGTGCTTGATCTCACGCATGGAGCGAGCACTCTCGCGCAGCGCCGGTCGCTTCGCAGCCCGCGTGTTCACTGATGGCGAGCGTAGCTATTGCGACAGCCGCTCCTCTCCGGGACAGCACTATGCCGCCCGTTTCGCCGCCAAGGAAGCGCTCCTCAAGGCGCTCAGCGTACCGGATGGCTTACGTTGGCATGAGTTGGAAGTTGTACAGAGTCCAAATGGTGGACCAGCGATCACCCTTCACGGCGCAGCGCGGCAAGCCGCCGAGCGGCTCGGAATCGCAAGGCTGCACGTCTCGTTGACCCACCAGGGCGACATGGCCAGCGCCGTGGTCATCGCCGAGCGAAACGGAGAGCCCTCATGATGCCGCTGCCGACCGCCACCGAGATGCGTGCACTCGACGAAGACACGATTGTGCAGCGGGGAATCCCAGGCGGAGTCCTGATGGAAAGCGCTGGTCGCGGTGTGGTCACGGTGCTCCACCAGCTTCATGACGCGACGAAGATCAACCTTGGTCAGGCGCAGATCCTCGTCATCGCGGGGCCGGGTAACAACGGTGGCGACGGTATGGTGATCGCACGCTACCTCCACGAACAAGGCCTTCGCTTCGAGTTGTGGGTCGTCGCTGAGCGCTCCAGAGTTCGCAGCGATGCGCTATTGCACCTGGTAGCCGCTGAAGCCGCTGGGGTCACGGCTCATTTCTGTGATCGAGATACAACCCTGCTTCGGGAACGACTGGCCAGCCTTCAGCGTGAAGACCTCATCGTCGATGCGCTGCTCGGTACCGGGCTTCAGCGCTCGGTTACCGGAGGACTCGCGCAGGTCATTTCGAGCATAAACGCCAGCCGGGCAGTCACCGTCTCCGTCGATTTGCCATCAGGACTCGATGCCGATCGAGGTGTTCCCAGCGACGCAACGACAGAACCGTGCATCGTCCGAGCTGATTACACCGTCACGCTGGCGTTTCCCAAGCTCGGGCTCGTCGGTTCACCGGGTTTTCTGTTCGCAGGCGAGATATTCCTCGCCGACATCGGCATCCCGAATTCGCTCTGTCCAAGGCACAAGGTCAGCGCTCAGCTTGTCGACGCCAGTGTGCTCGCACCACTTGCGGCACCACGCTCGCCCATCGGCCATAAGGGCAGCCATGGTCACTTGTTGATCATTGCAGGCTCCCCGGGGAAGCTTGGTGCTGCGCTGCTTTCGACGGAAGCCGCCCTGCGGACCGGTGTTGGACTGTGTACATTAGCTCTGCCAAAAGATGCCCAAGACGGCTCGCTGGGTAGCCGCTGTCCCGAGGCGATGACGCTGCCCTATGTACTCGCCGAACCCGCCCTAGAAGCCCAGCTACTGCCCGCACTCAGCGGCAAGAGCGCGCTGGCTGTCGGACCAGGTCTGGCACCGGTGCCGGCCATCCGCGAGCTGCTGCTCGCCCTCTTGGCTCACGGTCCGCAGCCCATGGTGTTCGATGCCGAAGCCATCAACCAGTTGGTCGGTGCCGAGTCGCACTTGCTGGCACGCGCTCGCCGTGGGGCAGCAACCGTGCTCACACCACATCCGGGAGAAGCGGCGCGCCTGCTCGGCACCACGTCGGCGGCGATTCAAGCGGATCGCGTCACAGCGGCCCGTACCATCGCCGAAAAGACAGGATCGGTGGTCGTACTCAAAGGAGCGAGGACGCTCGTCGTTGAGCCGCCGGAACCTGCGAACCGAGCGAACGAATCGCGATTGGCGGTGATCCCAACGGGAAATCCGGGAATGGGCTCGGGTGGGATGGGTGATGTGCTCACTGGAATGATTGCGGCGCTGCTCGCTGCCGGTTGGGCCACGTTTGACGCCGCGTGTGCCGCAGCCTACTGGCATGGTCTCGCCGGCGACTTGGTGTCCAATCGACGAGCACCAGGCAGCATCGTGCTGGGGACAGAGGTCCTTGCGGCCTTGGAGGAAGCGAGGTCGGTCGGGGGGCAATTCGCAACCAGCCACAGGCCTTGGCCCATTGTGCCGCTTGCGTGGACACAGGGACGCCGGGAGCGCCCCTAAGACTTAGCCGCGCTTGCGCTCGTACTCGAACGGGTTCGGGCGATCGGCGGGATAGTCACGACGATCAACGCCGGTGTAGATCTGGCGAGGACGGGCGATCTTCTGCTCGGAGTCGTCGAGCATCTCGCACCACTGCGCCAGCCAGCCCGAGGTACGCGGAATCGCGAACAGCACCGGGAACATGTCGACGGGGAAGCCCATGGCCTGGTAGATGAGGCCCGAGTAGAAGTCGACGTTCGGGTACAGCTTGCGCTTGACGAAGTAGTCATCCTGAAGCGCAATGCGCTCGAGCTCGACGGCGATGTCGAGAAGCTTGTTGCGGCCCGTCACCTCGAACACCTGCTCGGCGAGGCGCTTGATGACCTTGGCGCGCGGATCGTAGTTTTTGTAGACCCGGTGGCCGAAGCCCATCAGCTTCTTCTCGCCCTTGCCTTCCTTCACTTCCTTGACGAAGGCCGGGACGTTCGACAGGCTGCCGATCTCGGCGAGCATACGGAGCACCGCCTCGTTGGCACCACCGTGGAGCGGACCGTAGAGCGCCGCCGAAGCCGCCGCCACCGCCGAGTACGGATCAACAAGCGAGCTGCCGGTCGCACGCATCACCGAGGTCGAGCAGTTCTGCTCGTGATCGGCGTGGAGGATGAACAGTACGTCGAGAGCGCGCTCGAGGATGGGGTTCGGCTTGTAGCGCGGCTCGCTCATCCGCTTCATCATCGCCAGGAAATTGCCAGCGAAGCTGAGCTGGTTGTCCGGGTAGACGAACGGGAAGCCCTGGCTGTGACGGAACGACCACGCGGCGATCGTCGGTACCTTGGCAAGTAGCCGCACGACGTTGAGCATGCGGATGTTCTTGTCGTGGACGTGCTTGGCCTCGGGGTAAAATGTCGACAGCGCGCCAATCGTCGCGAGGAACATGCCCATCGGGTGGGCGTCGTAGCGGAAACCCTCGATGACGGTCTTCACGTTCTCGTGAACGAAGGTGTGGGTCGTGATCTGCTCGACCCAGTGCGCAAGCTGCTGTTGGTTCGGAAGCTCGCCGTAAAAGAGCAGGTAGGCGACCTCGAGGTAGCTCGAGGTCTCGGCGAGCTGCTCAATCGGGTAGCCTCGGTAACGCAGGATGCCCTTGTCACCGTCGATCAACGTGATCGCCGACCGACAGGATGCGGTGTTCAGGTACGCCGGGTCATAGCCCATCAGTCCAAAGTCGTCGTCCCCGGTCTTGATTTGACGCAGGTCGACGGAGCGAATGGAGCCGTCGGTGATGGGAAGCTCGTAGTTCTTGCCGGTGCGGTTATCGGTGATGGTCAGGGTGTTCTTCGACATGGTCCCTCTTTACGCTCAAAGGGCTGAAACGGATGATGGGGCCGCTTAGGCGGCGCCGGGCTCAAGTAGCGTCACCTTGGGCTAGCCTGGCCAAAGCAATCGGCGGGCAGTCTAGCGGAAGGGCTCACGCTCGTCACTATCTTGCGCCATCTTTTATGATGAATCATCCGCTTTTGCGCACCGAGGACGAACCTTCGGAAGGCGCTCAGCACCAGGTTCATGGAGTTTGATGCCACACGCCGCGAACAAGCAGCCAGGCATTCGCGGATCGCCCAACGATCCAATCATGACGCGCTGCGCCAAGCAGACCTAGACCGCCGCTGGGCTTGCGAAACAGGCCGACTTCGACGATGTTTGCGCGACCGATGTCCAGCCTCGAATCTTCACCGCCACCACCGTCTGATCTTTCGCCGCCGCCCGCCGCCAAAACCACTTCGTGGCTGGCTGTTTTGTCGCGACCTGGCCCCGCTGTGCTGCTGCTCCTTTTGTGCTCCTCGCTGGTGCTGCTGCCGGGGATTGGCAGCTTCGGGCTGTGGGATCCCCACGAGGTTCGTCTCGTCGAAGGTGCGAGTGATCCAATTGCGATCAGCGAGCTGTGGAAGCCAGCCAATGCGATGAAGCCGCGACTGCCGCTCGTCCCGATCAAGCTCGGGCTCAAGCTGCTCGGAACCGGAGAGCTTGGGGCACGACTGCCGATGGCGCTCGTCGCGATGTTACTGCTGGCGACCTTGGTGCTGCATGGGGTGGTGAGCCGTCAGGTGCGTGCCTCGCTGCTTGGTGGCCTGGTGCTGCTGACCACGCCGGCTCTGTTTTTGGGGGCGAGACAAGCGAGCCTGCACCTGCTGCCAATGACCGCCCAGCTCCTTTCGGTGACGGGGCTGCTGGCACTGTGCTGGCCGCGACCAGGGCGTACCATCGTCGACGCGACGCTCGGCTTGGTGCTCGCCGGATGTGGGCTCGTGCTAGGACTCCTTACAACGGGAGGTCTGATTGGTCTTGCGGTCCCCGCACTCGCCGTGTCGCTGGCACTGGCACTGAGTGGCGGCCCGATCGCGGGTGAGCTAATCGCTTCTATCGTCGCTGGAGTTGGCCTGATCATGCCGGTTCGCCAGCTCCTCATCGTGGCGCAGGGTAGAGCGTCGCTTTTGCTGATTGCGGCAGGGCTGCTGCTCATCTCCGGGCTGGCGGGCGCGGTGGTCGGTCGTCGACCCGTGTGGCTCATCGCGTCTCTGCTGGCGATCGGCCTGTTTCCAGCGTTACCGACGAGTACCAATGGCTATACCGGCTGGCTCGCCGGAGTACCGCACTGGCCGGCGCATCGGGAGATGCAAGCCGACTCTCTGCTCAAAACGATTGGATTTGTGATGTTCCCGTGGGTGGCGCTTTTGCCGGTGGCGATGGCGCAGGTATTTGCGCAGCCGTCGACGAGCGAACCGAGCAATGATGAGTCGGTTTCCAATCGTCCACAGTTCGTGCAAGTGCTGCTGGTGGCGTGGATCGCTATCGGCTACCTGCTGCACACGCTCCAGGTGGCGTTGGTTCAGGACGTGGCCTTTGCGTCACTACCAGCACTGGCGCTGCTCGTCGGTCACTATTTGGATCAGCTCTTGTCGGGGCGACGTCCGTCTTTGGTCGCGGTGACCAGCACCGGCCTGCTGGCACTATTTGTGGCCCGCGACTTCTTCTTCGGACCGGAGCAGTATCTGTCGGCACAGCTAACGGAGACCCTGCGTTGGCCTGCGGTCCAGACGGGAACCGACGTGTTGATCGGCCAAGGCGGACAAATTCTGAGCACGCTCGGAATTGTCGCTGCCGTGCTCTTTGCACTGGGCCTGTATTTCGCCCAGGTGCGGAGTGTCGCGCTTTTGCCGGGAGCGGCGCTGCTCCTGTCGCTGTTCACGATCCACGGTCTCATTCCTGCGGTCACCCGCCACGTCTCGTACCGAGGGATCTACACCAAGTACGAAAAGCTCGGCGGCGGTGAGCTGGGCCTGTACGGACTTCAGCGCTCGTCGGCCAGAATTTATGGTCAAAACAGCGTCGAGATCCCGTCCCTCGATGAGCTGTTCAAGTTCCTGACCAAGACGCCTGGCAAGCGCACGTTTGCGATCGTGGGTTCTGGCGAGATGGCCGCGCTCGACGTTCACTCGTTCCAGCACAACCAACCGTATTACGTGGTCGACGACAGCAACAGTCAGTTTTCACTGTTATCGAACCAGCTTGGGGCCGGGGAAAAAGATCTGAACCCGCTGCGTCGCCTGGTATCCACCACGCCGCCCAAACCACAGACCGAGCTACACGTTACCTTCGATGATCGTGTCGAGCTGATCGGCTACGACATCCCGACGGAGGTTCAGCGCGGCAGCGAGTTTGTCATCCGACTCCACTATCGAGTCCTACAACCCCTCGGTGGCAACTACCGGGTGTTCCTCCACTTCGACGGAACCGGCAGCCGCATCAACGGCGACCACATTCCGCTTGCAGGCAAGTATCCGACCAACTACTGGACCACCGGACAGTTCATCACCGACGAGCACCGCATGAGCACCTCGCGTCTAAACCAGAGCGCCGGGTATTATCAGGTGTTTACTGGTCTCTGGCCGGGCGGCGACGGGGCGCGACTGCGTGTCACCCAGGGCCCGCACGAGCCGGACAACCGCGTCCGCCTATCGGCGATCAGGGTGAAGTGATGGAGCGAAAGTCGCTGGCAGAGGTCGAACTTCGAGAGGCCACTTTTCCGCTCAACCGCAGCGCACCGTCGAACTTTCTGCCGGCGCTGCGCACTGCGTCACAATTGCGCGAACTGGCGACGCTGGGAGTGCTGGACCAAGCGCTCTCTCAGGTCGTGATGCTGGCGGGAAAGGTCGGAGGCTGCTGTCTCGTCGAACGAGTCCCCAGCGGTGGATTTCTGTCGGCACTGACCTGTGAACCACTGGCGCAGCAGCGTGGAGGCGGTCGCGTTCTCCTCGACGCGGTGATCACAGCCGCACGCACCGCCAAGCTCGGCCAGCTCACGATCGAAGTGAGCGAGGCTGACGCCGCGCAGGAGTCGCTGTTGTCGTCGGCAGGTTTTGCGCGCCAGCACACACTGTGTCGGATGGCGCTTGCGCAACCACCGAATCGGTCCCTGTTACCAACGGAAGCTACCGCGATTTCCATCGATGACGCAGTGACCTTTCTGACCACCGCACCAACCTGGCACCCCGCTCCGTCGGTGGAGGGCGAAGTGTTGCGCAAGCTGGCACCGCGTCTGACCGCACTCGCGCTGGTTTCAGATGGACAGACCAAGGCGGCGCTCGTGCTGGACAAAGAGCGCAAGCTGATCCTGACGCTGGCAGGCGAAGCGGCGGCGCTCTCCGCGCTGGTGGTCTTTGCGGCGGTCCACCACGGCGTGGCGTTCGTGGACTCGCTACGGTCAGATGATCCAGCGGTCGACGCACTCCAAGCGGCGGGCTTTGCGCGCTTGTCGATCCGCACAGCATTTTCCCTGCTGTTGGGAACCCCGTAAACCAAGATGCCTCGTCGTTGTGGGTCAATTGCTGGACTGTTTGCGGAACCGCTTCGCATCGCGCTGATGGTGCTGCTGGCCGTTTTGTCGATTGAGCCGGTGGCCTTTGCCGACGGTGAATCGAGTGACCTGGGTGAAGCCGACACGCCTCGTCGCGCCATCGAAAGATTCCTCGGTCAAGTTGCAGCCGGTCGCTATTCCGAGGCTGCCGAGGATCTGGAATTGTATTCCACCGAGCAAAACGATCGCGTCCGCTTGGCCAAACAGCTCGGCGCGGTCATTGATCGTCGCTTGTCCGCCGACCCTGACTGGCTGAGCCGAGTCTCGGATGCACCGACGGGAGACACCAAGGACGGAATCGCCTCGGACCAAGACGAAGTGGGACGCATTCCAGCGACGCCGATCGCCGAGCCCGTGCGTCTAAGGCGGGTGTACTCTCGGGAGCGTGGCGAGTATCGCTGGCTGTTTTCTCACAAGACGGTGCAGCGCGTTCCAAGCTGGTATCAACGGCTCGACGACGTCTGGCTCCGCGAACACCTGCCCGATCAATTGCTTCGCAAGGGGCCCAAGGGCTTTGTGCTCTGGGAGTGGCTGGCCCTGCCGGTGATCCTGACCGCGAGCGGACTTGTCGCGTGGCTTCTGACCCTGGTGATTGAACTCGCGCTGCGTCCGCTGGCTCGTCGCACCGCCGCTCGTTGGGATGATCTGCTGCTGACCCGACTCCGTCGCCCGGTACGCGTTTTGCTATCGGTGGTGTTCTGGGGTTTTGCGATGCCGTACGTGCTGATCACGGGCCAGGCCGAACGAATCGTCACAAACTTTGCTCGGGTCGGATTTCTGCTCGGGCTGTTCTTTTGCGTGTGGCGCTGCGTCGATGTCATGGTGCAGATCGTCCGTGAGTCCGATTGGCTGAAGTCGCATCCCTCGGCGATGGGCGTGATCCCGCTCGGCTATCGACTGGCCGAGGTCACGGTCGTCGCCCTCGCGATTGTGACGACGCTGCAAGAGCTGGGCTATCCGGTGACCAGCTTGGTCGCCGGACTGGGAATCGGCGGACTGGCGGTCGCACTGGCTGCGCAAAAGACGGTCGAGCATGTGTTTGGCGGGGTCATGCTCAGCATCGATCAGCCCATGCGCGTCGGGGACTTGGTGCGCATCGATGACGTGGTCGGTTACGTCGAGCACATTGGGCTTCGCTCGACGGCCATTCGGACGCTCGACCGCTCTTTGGTAACCATTCCCAACGGCAAGCTCGCCGACATGAAAATCGAGTGCCTACAGGCCCGCGATCACATGCGCCTGCACACCCAGATCGGCATCACCTACGACGCCAGCGCCAGCCAACTGGACCGTCTCCGCGACGCGCTCTATAGCTATCTGAAGTGCCATCCCAAGCTGTGGACAGGACTGCCGCTGCGGGTGCACTTTATCGGCTTTGGCGATTCGTCGCTCAACATCGACATCATGGCCTGGTTCGACGAAAATGACTGGGACCGCTTTTTAGAGCTACGGCACGACGTACTGCTGCAAACGATGCGGATCATCGAGCAACACGGGGCCAGGATCGCGTTCCCGACCCGTACCGTTCACCTCCTCGGCGCTGCCAAACCCTAGTCCACTGGCCGACAGAGTTCCAAGTTGTCGATGAGCCGCGTCTTGCCCAGATGAGCCGCCGCCAAAATCACCAGCTCACGACTGGCGCTGGTCGGTTCCAACAGATCGATTTGCCGACGCACACGCACATAGTCAGGTCGCCAGCCCGCTGCCGCCAGCTCCGCCTGGGCCGCCGCTTCGAGTCGCGACACTTCCTGCGTCCGATTCTGAAGCTCCTTGGCCAACGTCTGTAACGTGGCATACAGACGTGGCGCTTCTTGCCGCTCACTCGCCGACAGATAGCCATTGCGCGAGGACAGTGCCAGCCCGTCTTCCGCTCGGGCCGTTTCTCCCGCGACGATCGAAACCCGCATGCCGAGCTGGCGCACCATGTGCCGAATCACCTGGAGCTGCTGATAGTCCTTTTTGCCAAAGACCGCTACGTCGGGCTCGACGATGTGAAACAGCTTGCTCACCACAGTGGCCACACCGCGAAAGAAGCCGGGACGAAACTCCCCTTCGAGCACCCCTCCGAGCGGTCCGGGATCGACCAGACAGGTCTGCGGCTCGGGATACAGCTCCTGCTCGGTGGGACAAAACACCAGATCGACCCCGGCCGCTGCCATCAGTTCGCAGTCACGGGCCAGCGTTCGCGGGTAGCGGTCGAAGTCCTCGTGCGGGGCAAACTGGAGCCGATTCACAAACACGCTCGCCACCACGCAGTCGCCAAGCTGTCGCGCCTGCGTCATGAGCTGGATGTGTCCTTCATGCAGGTTCCCCATCGTCGGCACAAAGCCGATTCGACCGCGACCTTTGAGGGCAGCACGCAGCGCAGAAACCGTTTCACAGAGCGTTGGCTGAGTCGTCATGGGCTCTCCGCAGGGCTCGCAGGGTCAGAGTCCACAATATTGGACTGAGTCTGATTTTTCAGGGTATCGCCGAGGTGCTGCGGCGTCTGTAGGTAGAGCACAAACTCCTCATTTCCGGCCGGGCCGCGAATCGGAGAGGGCGTCACCCCGAGCACAGTACAACCGAGCTGTTCGGCGGCGCGCATGCACCGCGCAATCGCTTGCTGACGCAGCGCCGGATCACGAACCACGCCGCCTCGTCCGACCTGTCCCTTTTCGACCTCGAACTGCGGCTTGACCAGCGTCAGGATCGGACTGCCCGGCGCGAGCAGCCTCACCATGCTCGGCAAAAGGAGCGTCTGCGAAATAAACGAGGCGTCACACGTCGCAAGATCCGGCACAAACGGCAGTGCCTCCGGCTGTAGATACCGCGCATTCACGCGATCGAGCACGGTGACCCGTGGATCTTGTTGTAGCTTGTAGGCAAGCTGGCCATAGCCAACATCGACGGCCATCACCCGCTCTGCCCCGGCCTTGAGCAGACAGTCGGTAAATCCGCCCGTGGAAGCACCGATATCAATGGCCCGCCGCCCGGTCACATCGACGGAAAAGAACTCAAGCGCATGCTGGAGCTTGAGCCCTCCGCGAGACACAAACGGCATCGGATCGCCTTTTAGGGCGACCTCTGCGGCATCCGAAACTTTCTGTCCGGCTTTGGTCACAGCGTGACCGTCGACCAGCACCGCACCGGCCATGATCAGTGCTTGCGCTCTGTGGCGACTTTCACACAGGCCATCGCGGACCATTCGCTCGTCGAGACGACTGGTTCCCAATTGTGTCACGCGTAAGTCCTTTCGTGGGGCAGCAAGGTCTTGGTAGACTGCCGCCACCATGATGAATTTTCTAGCTTCTTACTCACGGACCCACTACGCGGGCGATCTTCGCAAAAGCCACGTCGGGCAAGAGGTTGTCCTCCTCGGCTGGGTTCAGGGCCGGCGCGACCTTGGCGGACGCATTTTCATTGATCTGCGGGATCGCTCTGGAATCAGCCAGCTCGTCTTTGGCCCGGATCTGGGCAGCGAAGCCCACAGCGAAGCCGACGCGCTGCGCAGCGAATTTTGCATTGGTGTCGTCGGCAAAGTGAAGCTGCGGACCGACTCCGGAGGCCAGGCCAATCCGAACCTGTCTTCCGGTGAGATTGAAGTGGAATGTAGCGTGCTTCATATCTTTTCACGCGCCGACACGCCCCCCTTCCAGATTGAAGACGATGTCGAAACGCGGGAAGAGGTCCGGCTCAAGTACCGCTATCTCGATCTGCGCCGTCCCAAACTCCAGAAAAACTTCCAGCTTCGCAGCACGCTGTATCGCGCCACCCGCGATTACTTTCACAGCAACGGATTTTGGGAGTTCGAGACTCCGTTCATGGTGAAGTACACGCCAGGCGGAGCGCGCAACTTCCTTGTGCCGTCACGACTCAACCCTGGCAAGTTCTATGCGATGGCGGAGTCGCCGCAGATCTTCAAGCAGCTCTTCATGGTCGCTGGCATGGATCGCTACTTCCAGATCGTGCGCTGCTTCCGCGATGAAGATCTCCGTCAGGATCGTCAGCCGGAATTTACGCAGATCGACGTCGAGATGTCGTTTGTGACCGAAGAAGGAATCCAGACCATGATGGAGGGTCTGGTGGCGCGAATCTGGAAGGACACCATTGGCGTTGATGTGCCGCATCCGTTCCAGCGAATGAAGTACAAGGAAGCCATGGGCTCCTATGGCGAGGACAAGCCCGATCTGCGGAACCCGCTGAAGCTCCATGACATCACCCACGTGGTGAAAGCGCACGATGGTGGCGGCGTGCCGCTGTTCAAAAGTACGGTCGATTCGGGCGGCATCGTCAAGCTGCTGCGCATTCCCGGGGACGCGGCACAGAAACTGTCGGGAACAGAGACCCGCAAGCTCGAAGATTCGGTCAAGGGACTCGGCGCCAAAGGGCTGGGAACGGCACGGCTTGATGCGCATGCAGCGACGGGAATGGCCGCGCAGTGGACGCAGTCTCCGTTTGCCAAAACGCTGTCGAATGAGCTACGCGAAGCGATCGCCAGCGAGATTGGTGCAACTCCTGGAGACCTGCTGCTGTTCCAGTTTGGGAGTCCCAAGCTGTGCAACACAGTTCTGGCTTCGCTGCGTCAACAGATGGGCAAGCGTCTCGAACTTATTACACCTGGATGGCGCTTCTTATGGGTGACTGACTTCCCCATGTTCGAACTGGCTGACGGTGACAAGTGGGTCGCAGCGCACCATCCGTTTACGTCTCCCAAGCCCGAACACGTCGAGCTACTCGGCAAAGACAACGGACAAGTGCTGGCTCGCGCCTACGATCTGGTCCTAAACGGCAACGAGATCGCGGGTGGTTCGATCCGCATTCATCAGCGCGAGGTGCAGGCCAAGGTATTCTCGGCGCTGGGACTGACCGAGGACGACTTCCGCGCCAAGTTCGGATTCCTACTTGATGCCTTCAAGTATGGACCACCACCGCACGGTGGAATTGCGTTCGGCGTCGATCGCTTGGCGATGCTGCTGACCGGAGCAGAGTCTCTGCGTGACGTAATCGCATTCCCGAAGACGCAGCACGGAACCGATCTGATGAGCGATTGTCCGACGGAAGTTGCTGGAAAACAGCTCGAAGAACTGTTCATCCGCCCCGCCCCTCGCGTTTCCTAGCTGCGCTCTCTGGGTCCAAACAGGCGGAGGATCTCGATATCCTCCCGCAGCGCAGTCGCCCCGTCATAACGAACTCCCAAGTCCAACCGCAGGTAGCGCTTGTTCTGTTTGGGTGCACCAAACAGCACCAGACAGAGCTGATGCTCGCCCTCGTAAAAGAACCCCTCTTCATCGCGATCGTGACCATGCACGATCACGCGCAGATCCAAACCTGCGCTGGCCGATACGTTGACAAGCATCTGTTTGGACATCTCATTAGGCTGTCCATAGCTGGTCAGTAGCGTCTGAAGAAGCCGTCGCTGAGACACCGTACAGAGCCTCACATCGAGGGGCAGTGCATCCAGCGCTGAAAGGTTGGTCAGCGCTACATCCGGTGATCCGTGACACATCAGAACCCCGCACGGTGCGACCACGGCCAACAGCGCATCTGCTAGAAACTCCTGAAGCCGCGTTCGCTGCTGTGGACTCAGTGTGTTTTCTAAGGCGACCACCTCATCGTCATAAAACTTGTGGCAATGCGGACCCCCAACATGTCCGTGGTCGTGATTCCCAAGCACAAAGTGCACGTGCCCTGGATGGTTCCGCTGACACATCGCAATCCGATCGATGATTTGCATCGAGCCATCGGGATAATCGTATAGATCGGGCCGTTCCTTCCGCGACTCCGCATCCGGTGCGTGAACCACGTCCCCTAAGATGATCCAGTGCGTCTCGGGCTTGCGGGCACGCTCGAACAGAAAGAGCCGCTCCATCGCCAGATGATCATCGAGGTTGCCGTGTACATCCGTACTAACCAGCGCCACCCCTTGCTGTGGAAGAACCACATAACGCTGCACCATCAAACCATTGTAGCGTGGCGCAAACGGTCATCGAAAGGACCATCATGTCTTCCGAAACAAGTGGAGCGTCGTCGTCGAAATTCCTGTGGGCAGGACGAGTCACCAGCGCCATTCCGGTGATAGCGCTGCTGGCCAGCGGTTTGATGAAGCTCTCCAATTCCGCGCAAGTGGTCGAGGGATTCGCGAGCTTCGGTTATCCGCAGAAACTGCTGCTTCCGATCGGGCTCACTGAGATCCTGTGTACGATTGTCTATCTGATTCCGCGCACGTCGGTCCTGGGCGCAGTCCTATTGACCGGTTACCTCGGCGGAGCCACCGCAACTCATGTGCGCATCAGCGAAGCATTCATTCCGCCGGTCATCCTCGGAATCATGGTCTGGGGGGGACTGTACTTCCGCGACTCCCGACTGCGGGCACTGTTGCCACTGCGCAGCTAGAACGAGTTCTTCCTACATTCCCAGTTCAGCCCGGATGGGATCACCAGCTTGTCTTCGCTATCCGGTGGCTTCGGCTGCGATGAATTGGGAGTGGTACTGCCCGGAATCAAGCCGCCTGGGACCAGCGCATCTTTGTCCACAGACATCGGATCGCTCAGCTTGGTCTTTTCTACGACGCCCTTCACATACCAGCACATGGTGGCAAGCTCTGCGTCGCTCAGCGTCTCGCCAGGGAGTAGTTTCTGCGTCAGATCCGGCAGTCCGTTTTGCTCTTTGTCGCGCTGTCCGTTGATGTCATACGGACCCTGGAACACCCGATAGCGCGGGCCCGGATTGCGCGAGCGCGCCAGCTCTTGCATCAAGGCGCGGGTCGCCAGATCATCGGCTGGACCCTTGGGATTGATCGACACTCCCACGGAAGTATCGGCGGTATCATCGATGTCCATCTCGAACGTGGTGGCGCTGTATACACCCCGATGAATCTGATCGAAGATGCGCGTGTAAATCGGCGTCCAGTTTTCGTAAATCGATCCGATGCAGGTTGGAAACAGCGATCCAGTGCTGTCCTTGCAACCAGACTTTACGTCATTGGCGTAGGTCCATACTTTCGGCATTCGAGTCGGATTCTGCGTCATCAATTGATCGATGAGCTTCACCGATCGTTGGGTATTCCCAATGTGTGCGATCACCTCGACGCCAGACTCCCACATCAGTCGGGCCAAATACTCTTCTCGGTAGTATTTGGTGCCCGATCCGACTGGATACTCGTAGGTGGGAAGGGTATTTATGTCGAACCAGAATCCCATGTGCCGGACTTCGACCTTGATCGCGGGATTCACGGACTGCGCACCCAGCGCGAACGCGTTCACGTCGCGTACGGTATCCGGATTGATGAAGGCGCTAATGACTCCCAAGCGCTTCCGTCCAGAGGCCGCAACTTTGCCGGCAATGTACCAAGCCTGCTCACGGTGAACCCAGTACGTCGAAAAATTGGGAGTCTGCCCAGGGTAGTTATAGCGAACGCCGTCATTTACGACCAAGAACTTTTTCTCTGGGAAGAGCTGGCCAGCGGCCACAAAATCATCGCCGTAATCGACGGTATTTCCGACCACAACCTGATTCCGACTCGCCAGATCCTTGACCTCTTTTAGGACATTTCCTGGCGTCAATCCGAACAGCTTCTCCAGCTTCAGGTATCCCAGCGCATCGCTCGTCGCTTGCAGCGAGTCATTGTGAGCGACCGTCCATCCCTCCAAATCACTTGGCACTCCGGTCATCGCAACGCCCACGGTCAGCGGCAGATGACACTGCTGCTTGATGCACTGCGAGGGACTTGGGCAGTCCTCGTTTACATTGCAGCGGATCGAGCAGATTCCGCTTTTGTCGTCGAGGGAGATCGTGCTCATCAAACACTTTGCCGCATGACAGTCGCTGTCCGCAGTGCAGCCTTCTCCGATTCCCTTTTTGACACTGGAATCGAGTGCAAGCGAGCAGGAGGATAGTAGGAGCGGAAGTCCTAGCAGCAGTGCCCGAGTGGTTGCAATCAAGTGGGAGGACATCTTCCTCTCCTTCTGCGAAGGTTAGGGAGTCGGGTTAGGAGTCGCTGCCGCAGAAGGCGTCTCTGTCGGCGATGGAGCAGATGGGAGCGGCGCAGTGGGGGCCACCACCGGAGTCGCAGCAGCAACGGGAGGTGTTGGTGTCATGGGCGTTGCTGGGATCACTACTGGCGGAGCGGAAGGAGTCTCCACTTTCGCTCCTACGGACCCCGTACTGGCAACAGACGGTCTGAAATCCATCGCTGCAACCGGTGGCGGCCTATTTTCTACGGCAGGCTTTCGGACTAGCGAAACGATGGTCGTGATCGCAATGGTGGCGACCCCAACCGGAATCAGAATGTCTGTCGCATAGCCCAGCCCGCGTACGCGACTCTGGAGAGCTGACAGAGAGCTTCCATCAACCGGACCAGCATAAGGAGTCGATTGCAACGTGTTCGCAGAGCTTAGTCCAACAATTCCGGTAATGACACCGCCAGCGATCAGCGCACCCCCTACTGCCAATCCTCCGTAAAAGAGCGGTCCCAACCGAGACTTCGGGGTCGTAGGAGTTCCCACAGATGGCGAGGCATTCACGGACTCATTGGGAGTCACGGACAGAGCCGTCGTCTTCGGCTCTCCTTTGCCTGTTCCAGAGCCGCCAGAGGCACCGCTAGAGGGCTCGCCCTGACCAGTCTCTGCCGTCGGTGGAAGGTTCCCCGGTCCGCCCGCTGTTCCTGCGTCTGTCGGTGCCTTCTCTTTGGGTGGCCGCTCTTTGACAGGTTTGTTCACAAGATCAGTCTGTGCCTCTCGAAGAAACTGCTCCGCCTTCTGCTTGAGCTCCGGCTTGGCATCCTTTTCTGCCAGGAATTGCTGGTAGTTCACAATGGCGTCTTGGGTGCGTCCAAGCTTGTGTAGCGATCGCCCCAAGTTGATGAGCAGCCACGGCACTGGCTTGCGCCGATACGCCGCTTCATAGGCCTCGAGCGCGCCCTCGTAGTCATCCTTTTTCGATAGCTTGCGCGCACGATTGTAGTGAGCGCGGCAGATTGCATCGGACATACAGGCATCGTTTTCCGACGCATCGTCCTTGTCAGCAGAGTCCGCCGATGCAGTTCCTGATGCCAACACCGAAAGCAACGCAGCCCCACACAGCAGGCTACTCCTCGATTTCGAATTGGGGCTTTTTCTTCTTCTTGTGTGCATCGCCTTTCAGAGCCTTTTGCGACCCCTTTCCCATCGGTATCACAGCGGAAGGAGTCCCTGCGGAGTTCATCTGTTCGAGGGTAACGGACTGTTGCTCATCGCGGCTTAGATCGAGCACAACCAACTTGTCGGCGTAACCAGGGGCGATAATGCGTAGCTCTTGCGTGCCAGTGGTGGCGATCTGCTCACTCTGCCACGGTGTCTTGCCAAGAACTGCACCATCAGAAATCCGCAAGATTTCAGCACTGACCGGAGTCGTCTGAATCTGCCAGTGAACCCGACGCGCTGGCGGCTGCTGCTCGATCGGCATTTTCTCGGGGCCAGCGACCGGATTCGGCATGCTCGGCGTGGCCGTCGGCTTCTGCCATCTCAAAAGGGTCAAGATCCCCACCACGCCGATGATCAGCATCGGGACGACCACCAGCACCCGACTGCGCGTTCGTGCGATCATTCTCGACGACGGGGAGCCGTTTTCGCTGGCCGCCAGGTTCATCGTCGAGCGATGTCCCGCCGAACCCGACTCATCAAGCCCAATCGGACGCGAGGGTGCTGCGGAACCCGGTGTCTGTGGTGTAATCGGGGTCGCCAGCGGGGCAAACATCAGATCGGCTGGCAGCAGGGGACGCACGTTGGCCGAATCAATCGTCGCGGCTTCAAACTCTGCGTCATCGGAGTCGGCAGGATCTGGCTCTGCTCGTTCCAACGACGGCTGCACATAGCCCGCCAGCTCTGTGAGCAGCGTCCCGATACGACGATCCACTTCGACCATCGACGGACGGCTGGCTGGGTCTTTCACCATCATTGCCCGTACCAGCTCGACCACGGAAGCCGGCACATACGGTGCGATCGAAGCCAGCGGCGTCGGTTCCTGAAACATGTGCATGCCGAGCAGCTCGCCACCACCCGTCGCTATGAACGGCAGCCGCCCTGCGAGCAAGCGATAGATGATCACCCCGAGCGCGTACACATCAGCGCGATCGCTCACCTCGACCCCACCCTTGCACTGCTCCGGGGACATATACGCTGGGGTTCCGAGGAGAGAGTCGCCCTTGGTCAAGCTCTTGCGAAGGTTGGGATCACGCAGCTTGGCGATACCAAAATCCAGCAGCTTGGCCCGCTCTCCCCCCGCCACCGCCGGGTCCGCAACGAGCATGATGTTGTCGGGCTTCAGGTCGCGATGGACAATGTTCTTGCCGTGGGCAGCGGCCAGAGCGTTGGCAACCTGTCGCGCCGTCGCTAGCGTTGCCAGCACCGGGATCCGTCCACCGAGCTTCCGCATCCGCTGCCCGACTGTCTCTCCATCGAGAAGCTCCATTACAATGTAGGACGTACCATCGGTGAGTCGCCCGCAGTCGAATATTTGGACGATGCTGGGATGACCTATGCGATTGGCGGCCTTGGCTTCGTTGAAGAAGCGGGGCTCGACGGGGGTTCTTCAGGATTCCTTCCCTGGAATGTTACCAGCGACGAGCCGTTCAGGGAATGGCGGCGAGAGGATCAAGACCGTGGGCCGACGGGCGCTCAGTGAAGCGTCAAGAGTGGGCTGCGTCGCAGCACCTTGATCTGGCCGGACGACAGCCGATCGCCGTGCTCCATGAGGTTGTCGCCTGCTGGCTCGGTGTCGGCGATGCCGTCGGTAAGAACCGCGCCGGACGCCGTGACGGTGCGCACGTGGCGCAGCCCGAGAAAGTGCGCGACCTCGTGCGACAGGGTTCGGCCAAGCGCTTGCGGTTCGGCCCGGCGCAGGACGACCCCGAAAAAGGGACTCTGCCGCAGCGGCGGGCCGGGCAGCCCCAGGCTTGTACCATCGCTGCCGCGCGGCAGCGCATCAACGAGGTAGATGGGAAGACCGGCGCTTTCCACTCGCTTTTGTCCTAGTCGCGTCAGATGGCTAAGCGGTCCGGACGGACTTTCCCAGGGTAAAGAGAGCGTCGCGACTGCCGAAAGACCGCTATCGCGCAGCGCCGCAATGGCGTCGATACGCAGGGAAATGCCCGCCTGCGCGAAGATCGCCTGAGCTGTCGGCAGAAACGCCGGGGGTGCGTCGAGCGGCAGGTCGTGCTCTTCGCTGACGACAAGCAGGTTTAGGTGCAGGACGCTGGCACCGTCGTCTTCGGGCAAAAGAACGGTGATGTCGACGTCGCCTTCAGCGCGGCTTCCGGCAATGCGAAACTCGAGCGGCCCGGCGAAAAGCGGCTGCTCCGGCGCGTAGGGATACAAAAACGTGAAAGTGCCGAGCCGTGAAAACTGCAGCAGCGATCCGGGAGGCTGCGCCGAGCCTTCCACGAAGTATGCGGCGTGCAGTTTCTCCGCCAGGGCTTGCTGGGGAAAATCCTGAAGCTCGACGCCGCCGAGCTTGAACGAGGCCAGCGCGTGCAGCACGTCCGGCGCGCCCTCGGCGACGATGGTGATGGAGCGGGAGTGCGCCGGCACCGCGACCTTGATGACCGGCGAGAGGCGGTCTTCGCCAACTCGGACGCGAAAGCGGAGCGGCGAACCGCTCGGCGGGCCAGTCGTATGGAGCTGCACCGGCCGCGACCGTGGCGCGCAGTCCGTAGCGAGCAGGCTGGCCAGGCAAAGCCACAGGCCCAGTGCAAACCGGGTCAAAGACCGCCGCATGGCTGCACGCTTCGGGCTACTTCACTGACTTGACGGGAACGAAGGTATAGCCGCCTTGCAGCGCGCCGGCCTTGACTTTGACGCCGCCGGCCCAGCCGAGAACAAAGCCCGGCGTTCCCGCGGAGGCACCTTTCATGCCGTCGGTCACGCTCCACTGCACGCCGACCGTTCCGCCGATGGCGGCATAGGCCCCTTCGACGCCGAGGCCGACATAGCCCCCTTCGGCACTCTCGACTCCGCCGGGCTGCCAGAAGAAGGTTACCGAGACCGAGCCGCCAAAGGCCGCGCCTAATACGCCACCCACCGACACGGCCAGGCCGGCACCGTAGCGCTGATCCGATTCCTTGTAGCAGTTGGCGACTAGGCCCGCCGAGCCTTCGGCGCCGCCGATGTAGGCACCGCCGCCGGTCACCGCCAGGCCCCAGGACGACTTGGTGGCACCGCCCGAGCTGCCCGGCACAATGGCGTTCGGCTTCCAATCGAGAAGCCCCAGCCGCTCGCCGATGACCAGCAGATCGGCGCGTGTCTGGTCATCGAGGCGCTTCTCGGACGCGGCCTTGGCCAGCCGCTCGACGATTGCCACCGCGTTGTCATCTTGGGCCAGGGCGTCGACGTTGCTGCGAAACTTCTTGAGGAAGCCGCTGTACTTCTTGAGAAACTCTTGGGCCGCAGAGCGCAGGGCGGCTTCTTTGGCGGCGTCGATTCCCGACTTGACCGTCGCCATCGTCTGTTGATAGGCCGACTCCCCCTCTTTGAGCGTCTTCGTGTAGCTCTTCTTGGCGGTCTCGGTCAGGGCCTTGGCTTCATCGGTGCTGATCTCCGCGACCTCGTCGGTGACTTGTTTCGTGGCATCGGAGACCGCGTTCGCCGTCTTGTTGGCATCCTTTGTCACCTCCTTGGTGACGGTTTTCGTCGCTGAGCTTGCGCCTTTCTTGATCTTCTTGAAGATGCTCGCGTGCGTCGGCAGCGCTGGGAGCGAGAGTAGCGAAAACACGGCCAAGAGGGACGTGCCGCTCAAGAAACCGGACCTTTTTCGAAGGTTCATCACTAGCTCCTATCAGGGTGGTGCGCTCAAGGGGCGGGAGGGGATCATTTCGAAGTCCGATCCGCGCCTCAGCTTTATCCAATCGTCCCATACCTCATATAATGGTGAAATGGCGATTCTTGACAGGCGCACGCGGCAGGGTGCTCTAGGAGGACTTCTTATCGTCGCGCTGGCAGAGGGGGGATGCGGTTCGTTTTTGCCCGCGGTGGCGACCGTGCCGACCGAGCAGACAAGCGACTGGCGCATGCCGGCCACCGAATGGAGCGCGCTACAAGAGGAGATCCGGCGCTGCCACGATCATCTTGAGAGCCTCGGCAGACGCTTCTCCGCGCAGCAGCAAGCGTACATTGCCTATAACACCATGACCGCGATCACCGGCGTCGCCGGCGTCAGCACCGCCATCGCCGGAGTCTTGCAAGCGGCGGGTGCCGACGCCGATGCCGTCAACAAGGGAATCGGAATCGCCGGTTCGATTCTGGCGGCGGGCGGACCGATCTTGTTCGGGGCGCTTTCGAACCAGCGAAATCCGATCGACCTGCGGGGCAACTTCGACAAAATGAACACGGTCTACACCACCGTCCTGCACAGCCGAGCGATGGTCCTTTACTGTCAGGAGATGGTCGCACGCACCCCCGAGGTGGTGACGCCGCCGAACAGCAGTTACCCGCCGGAGATTCTCGCCGAACGAGCGCGCTTTCAAGACAACTGTGCCGCCTACTACGCCGTGCCGACCAGTGTCGACGCCAACGCCTCCACCAAGGAGCCGATGCCCCAAGGCGAGCCGCGCGAAAACGTGGAGTTCCGGCGCCGGCGGGCACGACGCATCATTGATCCCGAGTACCAGCTCACCAAGCTGACCGAACAGCTACGCTTGCAGTGCGTGGAGAGCGCCGCCACGGTCACCACGTTAGCCGCCCCGACCAAGCAGGCACCCGCAAACTGACCGCTGCACAAACGAGCGTCGCTACGAAGGCTAGCGCCATTGGGTAGAGGCTAGCGATCATCGAGAGGGGCAGCGCGCTACACATCGCGTGCGGGCAGTGCCCGCTAGCAGGGGCCTGGGGTTGCGCCATGTCGAAGTTCGAACAGATCACACTGCTATGAGCCATCGTCTCAGCCCGCGAACGGCGACTATCACATCGTGCGCATGGCCGAGGACGTCATCGGCTGGCTCGACGAACTTGGGGCAGAACGTGTGCACTTGATCGGGCACGATTGGGGCGCAGTCGTGAGCTACGTCGCTGCGGCAATGGCACCCGAACGCTTCCATTCGCTGACGACCATCGCGACACAGACTCTTCCGCGCTGACCTCCGACGAGGCGGGGGGCGGTTCCGGGGGAACGTGGGGGGAAAGCGATCTCTGTGCGGTAGAGCACTGCGGCTACGGGCGGGGGGCGAAGTCGACCGGACAGTAGGCGTGGCCACTTGGATCGTAGAATCCGTACGCGGTGCTGGTGGTGTTCAAGCTGCCGAACAGAGAGCTGGCTCGCGCTTGATCATTGAATCGCACGCAGGAAAGAGCCGTTCGACCGGTTGGCAATTCCAGTCCAGAGACATAGCTTTTGCCAAAGCAGAGCTTGATTCCGTCCAGACTCTTGCGACCCGGAAACGCATCCTTGAGAGGTCCGCCGAGGAATGGTACCCGACTCCCATAGGCGACCATCTCGTACTGATAATTTCCGTTGTGGCGGAAGATTCTGAAGTAGCCCACGTTAACCGTGGGGGAGGTGGGATTGCTGGCATCGGTTGCGGTCACTGTTCCGATGTCGATGCTCCGCATGTTGCTGGTGCTGGCCAGCTTGCTTTGCTGGTTCGAGGTCAGACAGGAATCGCTGCCGCTCCAGCTCATCGGAAACACGATCTTCATGAGCTGGGTCTTCCACTTTTCACACTCGACGGTATCGCGTGACAGTCCACAGCCCCCGGGACGTTCACGGAGCACCAGACAGGAGTCGCTGGTCCACGCCATGACATACGGTGCGTTGTACTGATTCATGTCCGAGTCGCGCTGCGTCGCTGTGCCGCTGTAGCCACACTTGCCAAGGGGGAATCCGCTCACTGTGTTCCCGCTGCTGTAGATGCCGGCCTTCGGTTGGGTGAGCAGGGCAAAGGAGGACTCTGTTTCGGACTGCGGAGTCTCGGTTTCGGAATCTACGGTGCCGCAAGCCGTGAACGTGGAAACCAAAACCAGGCTAGCGAGGATGCGTGAGATCGTATCGTTCATCATGGCGATTCTCCCTGTGGTGAAAAGGTGTTGGCCGCGGGCACAGCAGGCGCCGTGCCAGTCCACAAGGAAGCCGTAGGGAATGCCATTTCCCGACGGTATGAACAGAGTCTTAACAGAGTTTTGGGAACAACTTCAGCGCGAGATGGTGGGGGAGAACTCCCCAGCTTGGCAACTATCCCTGATGGATCTGCGCAGCACTCTATCCGCGCATCGTGAAGATCGGAGGCCTAGAGCGGCAGCTTGTCGCTTGGCTGCGATTACTTGGAAGGAGTGGTGGGTAGTGCGACGACGGCCGGGCGGTCCGCAGATTCGACTACGGCAATGGCTTGGAACGTCGGGGGAGTGGCCGAGACCTGACCGGTCGCAAAGACCGACACATTCTGACCGAGCGTGGCCGGGCCGATGGTGTTGTCGATGACAATGTCATACAGATCCTTCGGCTGACCCGCCGCACGAACCTTCAGCGTCCCAGCAGGAATCCCAGACGCAAAGTCGAGGAAACTGGTCGCTTGCAGATACTTCAGATTCGATACGAGCGTGGTGTTTCCTGAAGCGATGTCAACAGCCGGAGCGTCCGGGGAGGTGTGAACCACTCGCAGCTTGGTTCCCGAGGCTCCCTTCGGTGGAGAGGAGAGCGCGGCCAGCACCAGCTTGCGATCCGCTGCACCACCACCCGCGAGGCCCGTCGCCACCAGCCCCCACGACAGCGCTGGGAGGAGTTTGACGTTGGTGGACAACACCACTGTGGGTTGTCCCGCTACGCGCACTTCGACCGGATACACGCCGCCCGGCACTTGCAGCTTCGATGAGACGTTACGGAATCGCAGGTCCGACACCAGCTTGTCGCCAGTCTTGGTTACCACATCGACGCCTGGAGCATCAGGGGACGCATGGAGCACGTAGAACGATGCCTTCGGACCCTTGTCGTTGATCCGTACCGTCAGATCGACAAGCTGACCGGAGTCCTCGTTTACCGCAGAGACCGATAGGAATCGATCGTCAGCGATGAGCGGTACGATTTCTCCAAAGGCGATGGCCGACAGAATGGTTCCCTTTGGGAGGGTCGCATTGGGAGTCACAACAAAGGCCAGATCCACCGCTGCATCGCCGGGACGGACTCCCAGTTCTGTGCCAGCCGCGACGTCGGACTGAAGCTTGGCGAACGAGGACGCTTCGCCAAACTTGACGTCATTGATGATGTTGCTGGCTCCGACCGCCAGATCCACCATCGGCGCGCTCGGAGCGCTGTGAATCAGTCGGAGCTGTACTGCACCTGCGTCTTTGGTCCCAAACGGAAGTGGGGTCAAACGGAAGGCAGTGGAACTCCCTGCTGCGTCTCCCAATCGACCTTGCGCAACCACCAGGGTTCGCGAGTCTTTGGCGAGCGAGAGATCAACCGAGTACACCGCAGCCGTCGTGGCAGCCGCTCCTGCTGGTCGGAGTTCCACTTTGTAATCACCCGCATCCAGGACGACGTTGCCGGTTCCTTTGCGGAAGCTGAGTCCGGGGACTGCGACTTTGCCGTTGAGATAGACATCCACTGCCGGTGCATCGGGAGAGGCATGCACGACGTTGATGGTTGCCTTCTTGGCCGTCACTGGGGGATTCACAATCGGTGGCTCGGGAGTGTCGATAACCTCTGCGGGGTTACCACAAGCAGCGACCGCAAGCAGGGACAGGGTGAGAACGCGAGACAACGTCATGACAGATAAACCTCCGGCTAAGTAGAAGGGAGCCATAGGGACTCCGCTCAGCGTCGGTGGATGGTCATTCCTAACCCTGGTCCGCTGCGCCAAGCAGAGTCCTGAGAACAAGCAATGGGATGTCAACTGCCCAAAGGTTGTTTCAAATTTTTTTGGGGGGTCAGTCCGCGCTGTGTCCGCGCGTTAGAAGCAGCGTTCGCTTGTTAGAATCGGTAGCCAACGAATAGACGTCCGGCAAGACCGGGTCCGGGCTCGCTGATCGTGGCCCACTCGATGGTGGCGATGGCTCCGAGTGAGACGCGCTCGGTGATCGCAAAGCCACTACCGGCCTCTAGGTAGACGACGCCCCACTGGCGAAAGACGTGGCCGGCGACCATGAACATATGAACCTCGGTGCCAATCCCAACGAGCGGCTGGACGGTTTTGCTCTGCCGAAAGGCGGCGCGATATCCGAGCCCAACCGGGAGATAGACGAACTCTGGACCGACCAGAGCCCCAGCGGTGAGCCGCAGGTGACTAAACGACCCAGGCCCTCCCAGTCGATAGAGTAAATCCAGCCGTGGTCCTACTGAAAATCCCACGACCGTTGCTTCGACTCCGAGCTGCGCGGTAAAGCGGTGGTCGACTGGCGGTGCTTCGGCTGCACTCTGTTGTGCGAGTGCCGTGCGTCCGCAAAGTCCCATACAGAGAAGGACTGCCGTGCGGAGCTTAGTACGCATAGTCCCCCCAGTTGCCGATGAGGTTGCCAAAGTCTTGCTTGCCTTCCTCGACCCCGAAGCCGAGCACGAACTTGCCGGTGGTTCCCGACGGTGACCAGACCCACATGCGGACATCCCCAGCCGGAAGTACATAGGCCACCACTCCGTTTGTGTACAGCACTCGGCGAGAGAAGCTCTCGAACAGGATCTCGCGGTCTTCCCGCTCGTAGCGGCCGAGGACTACGCCCATGCCATCGGGAAGCGGTCGTGGGAGCTGGGCCAGTTCGTTGGCGGTCGGCTTCGGCAGTCCCTTGCCAACGATCGCAAACAGCGGTCGATGGTCGGTGAGTGCATCTTGACGGGGCACCATGATCTCGATGGGAACCGCGAGCGGAGTCGTGGGTTGGAGCTGTACCTCGAACACTTCGTCGGGCTGTGCGAACGTGCCATAGAGCGCAAAGCTCAGCAGCGGATCGGGCACCTGGAACACCTCACCAGGCCGGAGGATGTTGGGAAGGTGAGCTTGGGCCTCATCACCACGCAGCAACAGCAGACTGGTGAGCATCCCAAACAGCAAGCAGCGGGAGAGCTTAGGGAAGGTCATGGCGCAACTCCTTGGGGACAGGACAGGAGTGGTTCCTGAGCCAAGAGCTGGATTACACCGCGTCTACAGGATGACTCGCAGACTTGTGCGCCTTTGTCGCTGCCCCAGCAAGCACCTTCGGGCAAAAAGCGCGACACGTTGGTCTGGGTCAGCTTGAGTGCATCGAGCTTGGCGACGCAGGCCACGAAGGCGCGACAGTCTGGTCCTTGCGCAGCCCCGCAGCCTGTCGCAGCGGTCAGGGCCAAAAGTAGCGGCGTGAGCAGCAGCGGAACCCATGGAGCATGTCTGATCGAGCTATTCATGGAAACGTCCTTGGCGAGTTGTGGCCGGATGGTAGCTGTCGCCAACCTAGGCGCTATGCCGGGTGCCGTCAAATAGAGCCAACGCGGCGGCGTCTCAGCCGTGCTTTCCTCTTGACGTTCCATTAAAATGAATAATTGATTCATTTTACGGGAGCTGGCGTGGCTCAGATACTGAAGCGTGAGTTGTACGATCGTTTGCTAACTGCGGCCGTGCAGGTGTTTGCTGCGCAGGGTTATCAGCGGGCGACCATGGCCGCCATTGCGGAGCGAGCAGGAATCTCCACCGGCAACATCTATCGCTACTGTGATAGCAAAGAGTCGCTCTTTTCGGCCATTGTCACCGACGAGTTTGTGGAGAGTTTCCGCAGCTTGCTCAGTCGTCGGGTCGCCGCTCTGCTGGATGCGCCGGATCTGACTGCGCTCGATTCGAACGCTCGCCACAGAGCGGACGAGCTGCTTCGTTTTTGGATCGATCAGCGCTTGCAGGTGGTGATCCTTCTCGATCGCGCAGAAGGCTCGCGCTTCTCTGACTTCGGCGCAGAGTGTGTGGATCTGCTGGTTGCTGCGACGACGGCCAGGCTCCGAAAGCGAAGCGGGCGTCGCAGTCTGTCTGCTCCCGATGCGCTTTGTTCTTGCCAGCATCTTTCAAAACACACGGCGCAGCATTGTCTCGATTCTCGAACGCTTGGAAGAGGAGGCGCAGATCCGCGCCGCGTTTGCAGCCTTCTGGAGCTATCAACTGGCCGGCCTCGCTGGATTTCACAATTGGGTGGTGTCATGACCCCGTTTCCCCGCTTGTTCCGATGGAGGGGGGAATTGGGTTGTTGGTTTCTCATAAGGGGTCTGTTTCATCGCGGGTTGGGCGATGAAATGAGCCACATCCTACGACGGAGGGACAAGGCCGCACCATGGGTGGCGCGTTCGGCCAACACTTCTGGCGCGTTCGGCACATCGGAGAGATGAGGGCTCGTACTACGCTAAGTGGTTCCCTGGTGTTGACTCATGGGATGGATCGACCCAGGAGCACTGGACGCTGGGGAACTCACGAGCCACTTCCACACACCAGGCCAGCGGGAGGACAGCACCATGCCCATCAAGACCGGAACCCTGAAGCCAAGACCGACGAGCAAGAGCCGCGTGCGCACTGCGGCGTGGCTCTACCCTCCGCTGACGATCGTGTCCCTCGGGCTGCTCGGCACCGCTACCAGCAAGGAGGCGCTGGCGGCACCCACTGCCCAGGCCAGCGATAGCCAGCTCGCGCAGGCGGTGCGTCCGCACCTCAACTTTCACAAGTCGCACCGGTGCTGGCCCCTGACCTTTCAGGAGATCGCCGCGACCGCCTCCGCCAGCGATCGCGACGGCATGAAGAACCGCTGCAACAAGTCCTACAACCCGAACTTCGTGGTCTTCGCCAGCGTCAAGCGTCCGAGCGACGAGAGCGCCGGCTCCCTGGACGCCGCGTCCTTCCGCGTGACCTACGGCGTGGCCTTTGGCTGGCAGAACGGTACCTTCTCTGGCTTGACCAAGGACTTCATCCAGCTCTTCGATGAGGCCGGCGAGCACGGTGAGGATGCTCAGTACCTGACGGTGGACGTGGTCAACGGCGCGCTCACCTCGGTGTGGGCCGATCTGCACAAGGGCTACTATGCGCGGACGCGCTCGCAGCTCACCCTCTACAATGGTGAGCACGTGGTCGCTTGGGCCGGGCCCTTCTACAATTCCTTGAAGCTGCTCTCGGACACCACCACGGTGTGCAGCGTCTGGGGATCTGTCCCCAAGACCTTGCAGACGGCCTGCTATGCCGCCTGTCAGACCGCCAAGAGCTGCGGAGATCTGGACACGCTGATGAACTTCGGCGATCGCGCCGGCAGCGCGCAGCAGGGTGATGGCAAGCTGGTGATGGTCGAGGATGTCTGCAACACTCCGTCCGATCAGGAGTACCGCTCACCTGACAACATCAGCTACGGCGGCAAGCAGTTGGAGGCCCTCAAGGGCTACATCGGCTGCAGCGGCTCAGGAACCCCAGGTGCCTGGACCGGCTACTTCAAGAAGAAGGCACAGTACACAAACCCCTACGGGCTCAAGGGCTGCAAGCGCGGCGACACCAACGGTGGGAACATCTGCAACGCGACGGTCTTTGGGGAGGATGACCTCTGGACGACCTTCGCCGGGAAGCAGATGTCCATCGATCCGAGCGCGGTCGGCAACGCTGACGTGGACTATGGGACGGGCGCGCCCTTCAACGACCTGCTGAGCTCCACCGCTGCGCCCAGGGAGATCACCATTCGCGGGGGCGAGCGCATCGACGCGGTCAGCGTGACCTACGTCGACGGCACCCGCAAGGCGCACGGAGGCGGCGGCGGAGGTGCGCAGACCCTCGGTGGGCTGGACAAGGATCCGGTGGTCACCGTGACGCTGTGTGAGGGAACCAAGGATGGCAAGACGCGGGCCGGCAAAATCGTCCTACGGACGCTCGCCGGGCGCACCCTGAGCGCTGGCAAGGGCAGCGGCAACTGCACGACCATCAACCCGGCGGGCCGGAAGCTCTACGGATTCTACGGCCGCAGCGGCGATGAGATGGACCTGCTGGGCACCTACTGGGGCACCCGCTAACACCTATGGAAGATAAACTTATGCCGCCGCTGCGCTCTATTCGGCTACGAACGATCGCCCTGTGCGCAACGCTGGCCCTGGCGACAGCCTTTTTGCCCCGCAGTGCCGCCGCTGGTGACCCTGACGATTGGGTGGCCCGCGCGCTCTTGTTGCAGGAGCAGCTCGACCGGGATGCACCCATCGCGCAGACCCTGTGGATCGGCACCCACAACTCGTACAACAACACCCAGGACAGCGTGGCACCGGACTACAACCAGCAACTCTCGCTTTCGAACCAGCTACGGCAGGGTGTGCGTGAGCTGGTGCTGGATGTGCACTGGTACAATAACGAGCTGCGCCTGTGCCACGGAGACAGCAACCACATCGGCTGCGCCGTCGAGGATCGCCGCTTCAAGGCGGGCCTACGCGACATCCACGACTTCCTCGACAAGCACCTGGAGGCGGTGATCTTTCTGAAGATAGAGGGCGAGTTTGGCAAGCACGAGAACCGCTTCGTCAACGAGATCGAGGACGCGCTCGGCACCAAGTACGTCTACACCGCCAACGATGCCTATCCCGGTGCCTCCGGCTGTCAGCACCTCGACATGTTCAAGACAACCAAGGCGGCGATCCGCAAGGCCGGCAAGAACGTCATCATCCTGGTGGTTAACAACAAGGACGTCTGTGATGACAAGGGCTTCGCACGCACGGTCTTCGCGGGCGTCGTGCATGAGGATGGCAAGAAGGACGCGAAGCTGCAGAAGGTGAAGACCGTCAGCGATTGCCAAGCGCTCAGCGCGGCGGTGCATCGCAAGGAGTTAACGCGGGTCTTCGATTCGCGCACCAAGCTCAACGTGGCCACCAAGTTCGAGGGCAGCGTGTTCCTAGAGGCGCGGCACATCGACGGCTTCCTGTCATGCGGCCTCAACATCTTCGAGATGTTCAACTACAAGGGCGACAAGGGCGACATGAAGGAGCGCTTCGTGTGGAGCTGGGACAAGGAGGGCAGCGAGCCCAGCGACAAGGGGCGCTGCGCGGTCGTCAACGGCACCACCAACCGTTTCCGGGCCGTCGCCTGCGCTGAATCGGCACCTGCGGCGTGCCGCAAGCTGAACGGGGACAGCGCCCAGTGGTGCGTCACCAGGAAGAGCGCGGCCGCGCAGCACGACGCCCTGTGTCTCGCCGAGTGCGGGACGGGCTATGAGTTCGCCGCACCGCGCAACAAGGCGGAGCTCGATCGCCTGGTCAGCGCCCGCACGGACAAGGGTCTCACCAGCGATGTCCGCATCAACTACACCCGGGGTGACGAGGGCAGTAGCTGGCGGGCGACCCTCGGCGCCAACTGAGGCTCCTTGTCGCAGGGCGGGCTCAGCCGCCGGCGAGCATCCCCACGCCGTTCGGTTCCATCTTCGACGTCATCAATGTTCGTCGCGAACGCAGTTTCTTGTGGCCTCACCTCGCCATCAACCTAGCCGAGATGTTGGGGCCATTGTGCGGAGAGAGGCTGCCACCCTAGACGGAACCGGAGCACGCCATGCCCAGCAGACAGTCCGTGCCGCATGTATCCGAAATGACTACGGTTCCCGGCGACGCCGCAACATGCGAACATGATCAGACCATGCAAAAGTCTGCCCGCGTACTTGGCCCATACAGGAACGGGGATAAGTGGCGAATCGTGATGCTCGACGGAGACACGCGCAAAGCGCTCGTCGCAGACAGCTACGAAGCGGCACTCGCGCTGCGCGATGACTTAAAAGGCGTCATCAAGAAGCACTTCGCCCACTCGTTTGAGGAGTCGCTAGAGGAGTACCTGAAGAACCTCGTCGATCGAGGTGTCAGCCAAGACACCACCGACAAGGTACGCCGGATGCTGCGGCCATTCCTCCCACTCGATGAACCGCTCACCGCGATTGATGCGGAGCGCGCTCAGCAGATGTATCTCGACGAAACGAAGCGCACCAAGTCGAACGGAGAGCCGATCGCCAACGACTCCCATCACCTGCTCCTGCGCCGCATCAAACACTTCTACAAGTGGGCGATTTCTCGTCGCTACGTGGCGCAGAATCCGTTTGC
>WBZP01000349.1_pt1 | contig 63683 bp, 40 predicted proteins | sample 5204301 | NCBI WGS metagenome assembly WBZP01 (sample SAMN12412401, study PRJNA552823) | activated sludge metagenome | isolation source: activated sludge from nitrification reactor of wastewater treatment plant... | place: USA: Pennsylvania | collected 2017 | reverse complement strand
AGCAGGTATCAGCAGCTTTTACAAGGTGGAAAACGGAAAGCGTTTATGCTACGACGTGAGCAGTAAATCCTATAAAACCATCCCGGGAGGTGATGCCTTCATTGTGATGCGGAATTTCTCCGGCAGCACGGTGTGGAAAAACAGTGCCTGTCGTACCTACCACCTGGGGGATGATGTGCTGGGCCTGGAATGGTACACCAAGATGGGCAGCATCGGCGGCGAGGTGCTGGAAGGTATCCAGCGGTCCATCTCACTGGCGGAAGAAAAGTACAAAGGACTGGTGATTGCCAACGAAGGAAATAATTTTTCCGCCGGTGCCAACGTGGGGATGATCTTCATGCTGGCCATTGAGCAGGACTATGATGAGATTGATATGGCCATCCGCCTCTTCCAGAACACCATGATGCGGGCCAGGTATTCATCCATTCCTGTAGTAGTAGCACCCCACGGTCTCGCATTGGGAGGCGCCTGCGAACTGAGTCTGCATGCGGACAAAGTAATCCCCGCGGCGGAAACCTATACCGGCCTCGTGGAAGTAGGCATCGGGGTGATTCCCGGTGGCGGCGGCACCAAGGAGTTTGTACTGCGCGCCTCCGACGAACTGCATAACGGTGAAGTAGACACGAATACCTTACAGAACCGTTTCCTTACCATCGCCACGGCCAAAGTGGCCACCTCCGCGTTCGAAGGATTTAACCTGGGCATTTACCGTCAGGGTACCGACCGGGTTTCCATCAACGGCGGCCGCCGGATCGCGGAAGCCAAACAGGCGGTGATTGACCTGTACGACGACGGATATGTGATGCCTGTACAGCGGAACGATATCAAAGTAATGGGCCGCAGCGTACTCGGCGCCATGCTGGCAGGCATCCACGGCATGCGCACCGCCAACTACGCCACTGAGCACGATGTAACGGTTGCCAAAAAGCTGGCGTATGTAATGGCCGGTGGCGACCTCAGTGAACCCACGCTTGTAAGCGAACAATACCTGCTGGACCTGGAGCGGGAAGCTTTCCTCAGCCTCTGCGGAGAAAAGAAAACACTGGAAAGGATTCAAAGTGTGCTGAAGAGCGGGAAACCGCTGCGGAATTAATCAAAGCAAAAAAACGATATAAAAAAAGAGTATGAGACAGACCTTCATACTCTTTTTTATTTCAGCGAACCCGTATGTTCAGGATTTGCAATCAACATTTAGGTCAGTCCTTGTTTGCAGGTGGGGAGATCGTTTTCCGGAAGTAAAAGTACAATGGCGCCCCCATCGCGGTGAGCGCGAGTCCGTAAACAGAGTTGATAAAAGCCGTTTTACCTGAGAGATAATTGCTGATATCCGTATACAGCGTCATCACAAAATAAAAAGCCGTGAACAGCACAAACAGCACAGGCAGCCAGGGATAACCAAAAGCCCGGTACGGCCGCTCCGCAGCCGGCATTTTGCGGCGGAGAATAAAAATGCCGTAGGCAGCGAACCCGTAAAAAATCCAGGATACAAAAACAAAGGTATCCGTGAGCATATCAAAAGAACCGAGAAACACAAAGATGCAGGTCCATATCCCATGCAGCCATAAAGCGTTGGCCGGCGTTTGGTTGCGTTGCTGCACAACACCCACACTCCTGAAAAAAGCGCCTTCCTGTGCCATTCCGAAAGTAACCCGGGCGCAGGCCAGGATATTACCATTTACACAGCCGAAAGTGGAAATCATCACCAGTAAAGCAACCAGTCCGGCCCCGGAAGCCCCGGTCACCGGGATCAGCGCATCGGTGGCCACCAGCGGGGATGCCGCCATGGTATCTACGGGCAGCATATAGAGGTAGGCCTGGCTGGTTAATACATAGAGCAGGATACAGATACCCAGCCCGATAAACAAACCGCGGGGAATATTCCTGCCGGGATTTTTCACTTCACCCGCTACAAAACCGATATTATTCCATCCGTCATAAGCTGCAAAAGCGCCGCTCATCGCCGCTACCAGGCCGGCCACCAGCGCGGCACGGGAGAGATGCAAGGTTTGAGAAGGTTCTGTAAAATGCGCCGTATCGCCTTTCCCTGAAAAAAATATCATACCCGCCACCAGCAGCAAGGCACCCACCTTAGCAGCGGAGAACAATACCTGCAGCGCACCACCCTGCTGCACACTGCGGGTATTGATGTACGTTAGCAAAAGGATCACCCCTGCGGATAATCCCTTCACCCCTATATTCTCCAGTGGGTACAGGTGACCAATAAAGGGTAATCCCAATTGAAAAGAATGTTCAACGGCCGGGGAAAAGCGCGGCAGCGCGATGAAGTATTCTGTATACTGTGCAAAGATGAAAGCAATGGAAGCCACACTGGCCGTATTGATCACAGAAAAGGCAGCCCAGCCATAGAGATAGGCGAAGAAGTCGCCATACATCTTCCGGAAAAAAACATACTGTCCGCCTGTAACCGGCAGCATCGCACCAATTTCCGCGTTGATGGAAGCGCCAATCAGCGAGATGAGCCCTGCTGCCACCCACACCCCCAGCAGCAGCAAAGGTGAACCCAGTTGCCCCGCCATCACGGCCGGCTTCATAAAAATCGCCGAGCCGATGATGCTGCCCGCCACGATGGAAACGGTGGTCCAGAGACCCAGGCGGCGGGGAAGAGAAGGGAGGGGCAAGATTGGAAGGGTTTAGAGGTTTAGGAGGTTAGGGTTTAGGGAGGTTTAGGAGGTTAGAGTTTAGGGAGGTTTAGGAAAGTTTAGGATGGTTTAGAAATGATTTACGATTTATTATTTACGATGGGTGATTCATACTTATTAAGAGAGCGTTCTTCTTATAAGAGAACAATCACTGGCTGCATGGAATACTGCTCAATTTAAATGAAATATTGAAACCATCATTTACAGCGGTGTGATGTATCTTTCACCAAACCATTTTAATTACATGGGCGAAGCGGAGCTGATACCATCCCAGGGAAAGCTGTTGATAAGGTCTCATTTTTATTTCTACGGCGGGGCGGCAGATGCTGCCCTTTCCCGTAAAGTGGCGGCCGATATTGAACAGCACTGGAATACGCCGCAGGCGCGGGTGCGGATTGGTCACGCGGTGTACAGCGTACGCTTTTCGATCAGCGGAAGCTATGAACCCGCACTGGAAGAGCTCACTGTAATCAGTAATACCGATCCCCGGAATAACTATTTCCGGATTGAACAGACCGCTCCCGGCAATATTTCCTTTGTAGACGGGCTGGGCTGCAATACCGGCTGGCTCCTGCTGGCCAACCTGCTGCAGGACAGCACTACCGCTGCGCATGAATACGGACATACCCTCGGTTTACCGCATCCTCGTAATCTGGATCTGCGGGGCCGCGGCGCGCCGGGCATCATGTATCCCCGGGGTACCCTCACCGATCCGGCCTTCCAGTACGATCCTGCGGCCAGGCCGGGTAACCCGGGCGGTACGCTGAACCCGGTTTTCCGGCAGGTGCTCGCCTCCGACATAGAAGACCTGCAGTTGCCCCGGCTGCGATTCAGCAACCAGGGCAAAGCCGTGGTTGGCGATTTCAGCAGTTACTGGCATGATGCCCCGCCCCGCTGATACCGCTGGTGTAAAAATCAACGGCAGCCGGCAGGAAAATCCCTTACCTTTCTGCACTTAAATTTCAAAATAACCCGCATGGCTGTACTAACAATACAAAATTTACGGAAAGACTATGGCAGGATCCGGGCGCTGGCTGATGTAAGCTTCAGCGTTCCGCGCGGATCCGTATTTGGTATACTGGGTCCGAACGGAAGCGGCAAGACGACACTGCTCGGCCTGATTATGGACATCCTGAAGCCCACCTCCGGCAGTTACCAGTTGTTTGATGAATCACCGAACGACAGTCACCGCCGCCAGATCGGCACTTTCCTGGAAACACCCAACTTCTATCATTATCTATCCGCCGTACAGAACCTGCGGATTTCAGCAGCCATCAAGCAGCGGGGTGAAGAGGATATTGACCGAGTGCTTCAAATGGTAAATCTCACCCAGCGCAAAGATTCGAGGTTCAGCACCTATTCGCTCGGCATGAAACAGCGGCTGGCCATTGCTTCCTGCCTGCTCGGTAATCCCGATGTGCTGGTACTGGATGAACCCACGAACGGACTCGATCCCGTGGGCATTGCGGAAACCAGGGAACTGATCAAAAAACTGCACCGCGATGGCAAGACCATCATCATGGCCAGTCACCTGCTGGATGAGGTGGAAAAGGTTTGTACGCATGTGGCCATCCTGAAAAAGGGAGAGCTCATTACGACGGGCCCGGTGAATGAAATCCTGGCCAACGAAGATATTGTGGAAGTGGCGGCTGCTGATATGGCACAACTGGAAGCCTCGGCAAAAAGCCTGGCGGGTTGCAATCATATCCGGCTCAGTGAGGGACTGCTGCAACTTGGCTTCCCCAACGGCACCGTTGCGCTGGAAGCCGTTAACCGGCATTTCTTTGAACAGGGGATTGTGCTCAGTCACCTGGCCATGAAACGCAAAAGTCTTGAAACCAAATTTTTCGAACTCACCAACTGATACTACCGTGACTGCATTACTGAAAATAGAATGGCTGAAAATCCGTCATTATTCAGCCTTTATCGTACTCAGCCTGTTTTTCATTCTGGGTATATTAGCGTCCAATTATGCGGTTTTTTATACGAAGAAAAACCTGATAGATAAGGCTGACCCCACGGGTATGATTGCCAGTTCCTCCCCCTATGATTTTACCCATACCTGGCAAACCACCAGTTATGTAAGCGGCTTTTTGTTGTTGCTGCCGGGCCTGCTGCTGATCCTGCTGATCACCAATGAATTCGCGTTCCGCACCCATCGGCAGAATATTATTGATGGATGGAGCCGCCGCCAGTTCATTGATGTAAAAATCAGTATGGCACTGATTGCAGCGCTTGTATCTACCTTACTGGTACTGTTAACGGCGCTGATCTTCGGTTTTGCAAGCGGTTCCTCATTTTCCATTTCCAAAGCGGGCGCGGTGGGTTTCTTTTTCCTGAAAGCCATCTCCTACAATATGATCGCTGTGTTGCTCGCCGTACTGGTGCGTCGCACCGGTTTCGCGATCGGTATCTTCTTTATCTATATGGGCGCTGAGAATATCATATCTGCTATTCTTCAGGGACTCTCCATCAAATTGAAAGCGGATTATGGTTTTGACTGGGGTAATCTCGGTGATTACCTTCCCATGAATGCCTCCGACGGACTATTGCATTTTCCGGAAAACACCCTTACCAATATGGCCAAGAATGCCCCTTCAATGCCCCACGATTACTGGCAGGCCGGCCTGGTACTGGCGCTGATTTACCTCGCTGTATTCTGGTACTGGAGCCGGAACCGGGTCATTAAAACAGATTTATAAATCCTGATCAGAGAACAAACCATCAGCATATGAAAAAAATCCTGCACACCACCCTGCTTGCGCTCGCCTGCAGCGGTGCCGTGGCACAACCCCGGCTTCCGGAAAACTATCACTGGAAGCAACTCCCCAACGGGCTGGAGGTAGTGGTGATTGAAAACCACAAAGTACCGCTGGCCACCATTGAAATTGCTGTAAAAAACGGAGCCTATACAGAAGGCCCTGAATACAGCGGCCTCAGCCATTTATTCGAGCACATGTTCTTCAAAGCGAACCGGGAATACCCCGACCAGGAAAAATTCCTGAAACGCACCCAGGAACTGGGCGCTATCTGGAACGGCACCACCAGTGAAGAACGCGTGAATTATTTCTTCACCTTCGACAAGGACAGCCTGGATGCAGGTTTACGTTTTATGAACGCGGCCATCCGTTTTCCCATTTACCGTACAGAAGACATGGCCAAAGAGCGGCCGGTGGTGGACGGTGAATTCCAGCGGGCCGAGAGTGATCCCGGTTTCCAGATCTGGTATGAATGCCAGAAACGGCTGTGGGGCGACCTGGTAACCCGCAAAAACCCCATTGGTGATCATAATATCATCAATACGGCCACCCCGGAAAAGATGATGATCATCAAGGACAAATACTACCACCCGAATAATTCCCTGGTGGTGATCTGTGGGGACGTTAATCCGGCGGATGCTTTCAGCCTGACCGAAAAAATATTCGGTGACTGGGCGCACAGCGGTTTTGATCCGCACCAACGGTATCCCATACCCGAATTTGCCCCATTGACCGGCACGGATTATTTCATCAAGGAATCTTCGATTGCGCAAACACCTTACCTGCTTTATTTCTGGCACGGACCAGATACCCGCAATGACTCAGCCTCTACCATCGCGGCGGATGTTTTTTCCGGTATCCTGGGACTGAATTCCTCCAAATGGCAGCAGGCGCTGATTGATAAGGGCCTGGCAACCTATGCCGGCGTTGGTTACCAAACGCAGAAATATGTGGGTCCTGTAAATATATACTTGCTTCCCAACCCCGAAAAGCTGAAGGAATGTGTGGAAGAAGTGAACAGGCAGCTGTCACAATGGGCGGATGCTGATTATTATACCGATGAACAACTGGAAACCGCCAAGCGCATCCTGGAGAGAAATTATATCCGGCAAAATGAAAAGCCCTCCTCATTACCCAGCCAGCTTACGTACTGGTGGTGCAGCAGTAACTACGGTTATTTTACCGATTACATCAGCAACTGCCGTAAAGTTACCCGGGAAGATATCAGCCGGTATATCAACCGGTACATCCGGAATAAACCCCATGTTGCGGGCCTGATCATCAATGAAGAGATGAATAAAAATATCCGCCCGGCTGATTTTTTCAAACCCAATCTTAACTGATAAAGCGCCGAAATATGAAAAAGATAGTTAACCTGATGCAGTCCTGGTCGCTGTTATCCGCTGCCCTGCTGCTGGGCAGTATTTCAGCCATCGCGCAGAAAGGAGCCGCCTATGAAATGACGGTCCAGGGAGTAAAAGTGATTGTGCAGCCCAGTGGGAACCAGATTGTTGAAATTCAAACCCTGTTTAAAGGGGGCGTGCAGAATTATTCCGTGCAGGAGCAGGGTATCGAAAACCTGGCCATGAGCGCACTCACCGAATGCGGCACTGCACAGGATGATAAAAATTCATTTAAAAACAAGCTGGATAAAATCAGTGCCCGGGTGAGCGGTTCCGCCGGTAAGGATTACTGCACCGTCAGCCTGAATTGCATACGCAGTGATTTTGAAGCAGCCTGGCCACTGTATGCGGATGCCATCACCCGCCCTGCCTTTGATGCCCGGGAATTTGACCGGATCAGGCAGGACGCCATCAACGGGCTTCGCTCGCAGGAATCGCAGCCGGATTATGCCATTGACAATATGGCCGTACAAACCGCCTTTGCCGGAAAAAACAACGCCAAACGACCGGAAGGAACCGTAGCAACCCTCACAAAACTAACGGCTGCGCAAACACGCGCACACTATGAAAAAATCCGTACCCGCGCCCGGATGGTGATCGTGGTGGTAGGGGAATTTGATCGCGCTGATCTGGAACAGAAAATCGGAGCCCTGCTCAGTACCATTCCGGCTGGTACCCCTTTCATCCTTCAACGGGAGAGTATCCGGCCTGTGAAAAGCAGCTTCCGGGCCGCCAAAAAAGATCTTGCCACCAATTATATCCAGGCCGTGACCGGTGCACCGGTTCCCGGCTCAGCTGATTTTAATGCATTCGTGCTGGCCATGCGAATCTTTTCCCAGCGGCATTTCCTGGAAGTACGAACCAAGAACGGGCTTTCCTACGCACCGGGCAGCTGGTTCGACGGACAGGCCAGCTCCTCCGCCAATATCAGTGTTTCCACTACAGAACCAAATAAATATATAAGAGTGGTGAAACAACTGATCGACAGCACCCGCAAACATGGCTTTACGGAGGATGAACTCAGGAATATGAAAACGCAGTACCTCACCGGATTTTTCTACCGCCAGGAAACCAATGGAGCTCAGGCTTCTTCCCTGGCCATGAATGAAGTGCTGCACAACAACTGGCGTCGGGCCCTCACCATCAGCGAAGACATGAAAAAAGTGAGCACCGCCGACCTGAATGCAGTGTTCAGCAAATACATGAATAACCTTGTGTGGGTGTACCAGGGTAATCCCTCAAAAGTAAACCCGGTGCTGTTTACCAGCTCGGCTGCCAAAACTTTGCCGCGACCCAGTGTACGGCCAAATAAGAAAAATTGAACTTATTCGTAAACCTGCCTGCATACATGGTTGCTTTCAACGGTAAGCAGCCAGCTGCAGGCGAGCCCACCAACACCGCAGTTGCGTATACATTTTGCCCGGATCAGGTTATCACCCCTGCTCCGGGCATTTTTTATGAACAGCCCATCAGTGCATGCTGAGCTTAACAGGCACCGGTAAAGGGCCATGAAAACGGCCTGTATCAGCCGGACGACCTTTAATATTCATGTTTAAACACTAAATCTGATCCTGTTCAGGTCGCTTTTATCCCGGTTGAGCACTATTTTCCCCATATTCAGGAGCTTTTTGTTTATCATAAAAATGAAAAACCAAACATTTGATGAAACAAACTGCCAATGAAAAAGCCGGCCTGGCTGCTCTTCCTCCTGCTGTCCGGAGTCAGCCTGTTCTCCCAGGATAAATCCGGATCAACCGCTGGGCCGGAATTAACCACATTTCTTGCAAAATACCAGTCCCGGCCGGCATTGATCAGGCAGGAAGGCCAGTTGCTGCCTGACAGCAGATTCACCCGGGACAGTTTGGTGATTGCGGGTATCAATGCAGGACCGCTGCAGGTGATGATTACTCCCCGGGGAGCTGTACTCAAACAGGAAACAACCCGAATGCTGACCCATGAGGAAAAGGAAGATCTGGAAAAAGCCGGGGTACCGGAAGAAGCCATTGAGCACAAAAGGATTACCCGCTCGAATACCACCACCCTGGAGTGGCTCAACAGTTCTGCCACCCCGGAAGTACTTTTCATGGAACCCCTGCCGGGATACTATACATATGGCTCCCTGCAGAAAAAAGCCGCCGCCTTCCGGAAACTGGTACTGAAAAATGCATACCCCGGGATTGATGTGGTGTACACTGTGTCCGATACTGCTGCCGCTGGTTTTTTTTACAGTTTACTGGTACATCCAGGCGCTGAACTCGCACAGGTGAAACTGCGGCTGGGTGGCGAACTGCAGGATATCTCAACCGTAACAGCCCGGCATCTCCGGGTAAAAACCGCCCTGGGATTGCTCGAACATACCGGCCTCACTGCCTTTCAGGCCGGAGATAACCTTCACCACAGCCTGGTCACTGGGGCCACTCCGCTCGAAGTGGGTTTTGTAAAAGAGGGCAATGAAGTTTCCTTTTCCATACCCGGGGGCTATAACCGGGAGCAAATACTGGTGATTGATCCGTTTATAGCTGCCACAGGGGCATTTACCGGGGCAAGTGCCGGCATTGCAAAAGACATCGACTTTGATTATGCAGGCAATGTATATGTTACTGGGGGCGGAGACGGCAATGTACATCAGCTTTCCAAATACAACGCCAATGGAATATTGGAATGGACATTCAGCGGTATACTGAATAACCCGGCATGGACCTTTGGACCATACTTCGGAGGATGGGTGGTTGAAAAAACAACCGGCAATGTGTACCTGGGGCAGGGATTTAACCCGGTTACGGGTTTTCTGGTGATTCGCCTGAATACTCATGGGCTGTATGATCAGTATATCACCAGTGGCAATCCCGCCTTTCGGGAGAACTGGAAGATGCTGTGGAACTGTAATAACGGTTCACCGCAGATCATGGTTGCCGGCGGGGGCACCAATTCTGATATCAATCTGGGGATGATCAATCCTCCTTCAGCAGTGCCCGGCGCAGTGAACCTCACCGGTATTACTTCCATTGCTTTCCAGGATATTGCCGACATGGTGATTGATCCGCTTACCAACAGCATGTACACTATTTATGCATCCGGTTCCGTTGCCACGCTGAATAATGCCATTTACAAACATACGCCGCCTTATACAGCAGCCAACCGGTCGTGGAATATTCCATCCGGCTACCCGGTACTGAGAGAAGCCAGTAACAGGCCATATCTGAATGCCCTCGGACTCAATGAAAATTCAGCCAACCTGCTGGCTTTGAATAACCAGTATCTTTTTTACTGGGATGGCCAGCACCTGAAAGCCTTTGATAAGAGCACCGGAACACAGGCCGGTACGCCGGTGAGTTTACCACAAACCGCTCTGATGCAGGGTGGTATTGTTGCGGATGCCTGCAGCCATGTATACATCGGAGATGCCAACGGCAGTATCAAAGTATATACCTTCAATGGCAGTACTTTTGATGATGCAGCAGCTCCGGATATGGTACTGCCGGGATTCAGCGGGCAGCCTGTGTATGATCTTACATTAAACGAATCGCAGCAACTGCTCTATGTTGCCGGTAAAGGTTTCATTGCAGCGCTGGATGTTGCCGCTTATTGCAGCGGAAGCACTTATGGGGTATCGGTTTCCACTGATTGTGTACTGGGGCAGGCCAGTATTACACTGAATCCGGTTCCGCCGGCCGGGTCAGCAATTACTTATACCCTGTTGGAAAACGGACAGCAAAAAGCCAGCAACAGCACCGGTGTATTCCCTTCCTTACAGCCGGGAACCACTTACCGGGTAAATGCCACCATCAACCAGGCATGCAGCGGTATCCGAATTACCAGCAACTTCACAATGCCAGGACCGGATATCATTGCAGACAAGCAACCGTCACAGTGCAGTGGTAATAATGGCATCATCGTGCTGCATGCATCCGGCTCTGCAGCTCCCTACAGCTTCACGATGAACAATGGCGCCCCTTCAACAGACAGCGTATTCAGCGGATTGACTGCCGGCGTATACACGGTTCAGGTAACTGATAACAACGGCTGTAAGAGTAGTACATTGGTTGTCATCGAAAATACAGATGGACCACAGGTGAGTACCCAGATCTCCGATGCAGTATGCGGCAACAGTACGGGTACGGCTCAGGTAATAGTCACGGGTGGTGCAGCCCCTTACCGTTACAGTATCAACGGAGGAATTTCCTATCAAAACAGCTCGCTGTTTGCCGGACTTGCACCGGGGCAGTATGTGTTCAGTGTTCAGGACAACACCGGATGCGTGAACAGTGCAATTGCCCGGATTACCAGCTCTGCATTACCACAAATCACTGCGATTCCGCTGGCTGCTACCTGCGGAAACGGCAATGGCTCGATTCAGGTATTTGGTACAGCCGGCACGCCCCCGCTCAGTTTCAGCATCAACAGCAATACTTATTCATCCGGCAGCCATTTTACAGGGCTCGTACCAGGCAACTATGCAGTAAGCGTAAAAGATCAATCCGGCTGTATCAGTTCGCTAACAGTAACGGTGCCGAATACCCCTATACCATCTGTGAGTGCGCTGACTACTGCATCCACCTGTTCGGTAGCCAATGGCACCCTGCAGGCCACCGGGAACGGCGGGTTAGCTCCTTATGAATTCAAACTGAACAACGGAATCTACCAGGGAAGCAACCTGTTTACAGGTTTAACACCAGGCACGTATCTGATTTCCGTAAAGGATCAAAATGGCTGTACTGCCATCACCAGTGCAACCGTGAACAGCAGCAGTGCTGCACCGGTAGTGAGTGCTGTGGCCAATCCGTCTTCATGCAGCGTCAATAACGGCAGCCTGACGATAGCGGTTTCTGGCGGCACACCGGGATACCAATACAGTATCAATGGTCTGGCATTCCAGGCTGGCAGCAGCTTTACCGGGCTGGCAGCAGGTAACTATGTTGCATATGTGCGGGATGCGGCTGGTTGTACAAGTACTTTTGCACTCCAGGTTCCTAACACTTCCGGACCGCTCCTGAGTATTGCTGTAACCCCCACATCCTGCAGCACCGGTGACGGGGTCATCACTGCCACCGGCACTGGTGGCAGTGCCCCCCTTCAATACAGCTCAGACGGGATCAACTTTCAGGGCTCCGGTATTTTCAGCGGATTAAGCAGTGGCACTTACGTGATAGCTGTAAAAGATGCCAACGGCTGTATGCAGCAAAGGACTGTTACTCTGGGGAACACATCCGGTCTAACGGTGGCCGTGGGCGCCCTTTCCTCTGCCTGTAACGGAAGTACAGGCTCTCTCACTGCACAGACATCAGGAGGCAACGGCACTGCTGTTTACAGCCTGGATGGTATCAATTACCAGGTCTCTAACCTCTTTAGTAATCTTTCCCCGGGAAACTATATCCTATATGCAAAAGATGCTGCAGGTTGTGTGGTTACCAAAGCAGCTGCAATTACGGCGGTCAGCGGACCATCCCTAACTGTTACAACGGATAACCCAACCTGTGGTACTGCCAGCGGCGCATTACGGGCAAATGCTGCAGGAGGCACCACACCCTATACTTACAGCCTTGATGGCGGTACCTTTCAGAGCAGTTCCTATTTTTCGGGCATTACGGGAGCTGCACACACTATCCAGGTAAAAGATGCAGCGGGATGCATAACAGTGCAAACTGTAACACTTACCAATACCGGCACGGGCACTCCACCTACGGGAATAACCTATAGCATTAATAACGTGCTGGCCTGTACAGGTGGAACAGGAAAAATCAAAAACATAAAAGGCGTACCCTCGGGTGGAGGCAACAGTTATGAGTTCAGCCTTGACCTGGGTGCCTTTACCACTGCCAATAAATTCATTAATGTACCAGCCGGCATCCATTTGCTGACAGCCCGGAATGAAGATGGTTGTGTAACGAGAACACTGGTTAATCTCGGCAACGGAAGCAGCGCGCGCCCTCAGGTAAGCACTACTGCTTCGGTGTGTAACGGCAATACTGGTTCTATAACGGTTACGGGTATTGGCGGAAGCGTACCCTATCATGTCAGCCTGGATGGTAATACCACCTGGCAGACATTTTTTCCGCCCGGGGCCAACAGCTACACATTCAACAACCTGGCTCCCGGTACACATACGGTTACGATGGCCGATGACGCAGACTTTACAACAGGCCCCCCGGATATACCCGGCGCCTGCCTCACCACCGTATTCGCAGCTGTTCCGGCCAGCACAGGTCCGGTACCGGGTGTACAAATCACCCATGCAGGCTGTTCAGGAAATGATGGCAGTATCAGTATCAGCAGTACTGGCGGTACAGCTCCCTACACGTTTAGTTTCAATGGAGGTACTTTTTCTTCACAAGCAGCGTACAACAACCTGGCTGCCGGCTCCTATGCGGTATCGGTGATGGATGCAGGTGGCTGTGTAAACAGTACCCTGGTGACACTGACCAGCCAGGGAAAGCCGGTCATCAGTCCGCAGGTATTACCGGCCTCCTGTAACCGCGCAAACGGCAGTATCACCCTGTCGGCCAGCGGTGGTACAGGCCCGCTCAGCTTCAGTATGAACGGGCTGGAATTCCAGGCTTCGCCGTCTTTCAGCAATCTGGCTGCCGGAACATATACGCTCTATGCCCGGGATAGCACGGGCTGCTACCAAACCATTACAGCTGCAGTAACTGCACAGCCCATACCCCGTCTGAATACAGTTACTGTAAACCCCGGATGTAACAGCAATGACGGCACGATTCAGGTTACAGGATCAGGCGGTACTGCACCTTACCAGTTCAGTCTTGACAGCATATTGTTTCAGAGTTCAGGCAGTTTCAGCAACCTGCAGGCGGGAGTTTACCAGGTATATCTGCAGGATTCCCGGGGTTGTTTGAGTGAAACCGGCGTATTACTGACCAATGCTGCCGGTCCGTCATTTACACAAACTATCAGCCCGGCCACCTGTGGCTCCAATAATGCCACAGTTACGATCAATGCCAGCAGTGCCGCACTACCACTTCAATACAGTACAAACGGAATACAGTACCAGCCAGATCCACAGCTCACCCAGCTTGCAGCAGGCGCACAACCGGTCTTTGTAAAAGACAACAATGGCTGCCTGAGCGGGAGGCTGATCACTATCAGCAGCCTGCCCGGACCACAGTTCACCGGCACACCCGTGATTCATGCTGCCTGTAACCAGGCGAATGGTAAGATAACAGCAACAGCAGCCGGCGGCTCCGGAATTTTACAATACAGCCTCGATGGCATTACATTTCAGACAAGCGGCATCTTCAATAATGTTGCTGCCGGTATTTATACCGTAACCGTCCAAGACGGCAACAACTGTGTAAGCACCAGCGAGGTAATGGTTCAGCATCTCTCCGGACCATCAATCACAGGAACATTGGTATCAGGCACAACCTGTGCCTCTACAGATGGCGCACTTGTGATTGAAGCAGATGGAGGTACAGGCACCCTGAACTACAGCCTCAATGGGAACGCTTATCAGTCTTCTCCTGTATTCACCGGCCTGGGCGCCGGGTTATACATTATAACTGTATCGGATACACGCGGATGTTCCGATACTCTAGCCGGGCAGGTAATACCGGCAATATCCAACCTTTCAGTGAGCGCCGTCAGTATTTCTCCTTCCTGCGGACTACCCTCAGGCAGTATCACGCTGAACCCAACCAATGGCATGGCACCGCTGCAGTTTAGGATGAATGGAGGCGCACCCCAGTCTGCATCCGTATTCAGTGGCCTCACTGCCGGTGTATATATTTTCGACATTACAGATGCGCAAGGCTGCTCAGCGGGCATTCCTGTTAACCTTACCGACCAGCCGGCTGTTCATCTATCCCTGCAATCATCGGCCGCCTGCGGAACACAGGGACAGATCGCAGCCGCAGTTACCGGAGGAACTGCGCCTTTCAATTACCGGTTAAATGGTGTGCTTTACGGAGGACAAACTCTTTTCACCGGATTGAATGCAGGACATTACACGATTGAAGTAACGGATGCAGCAGGTTGCAACGACAGCAGCAGCACGGATATCTTCATCCTTCCTTTGAACCCGCGCACATGGCTCGGACTTAACAGCAACTGGCATGACCCCGTTAACTGGTGCGGAGGAGTTCCGGCACTTACAGATGACGTATTGATCCCCTCAGGTGCTTTGTTTTACCCGGATATACTAACGGGTACGGGCAACTGTAATCAAATTACCATTGACTCCCAGGCATCAGTTGCAATTCATGGTGGCTGTCTGAAAATTCAAGGAAACATTCTCAACAGCGGTATACTGGATGCGGTGCACGGAAGACTGGAACTCTGCGGCGATACTGACCAGGTGATCGCGGGCAGGATGCTGCTCCACAAAACAGTACACCAGCTGGTAATCAGTAACCAGAGTGCGGGAGGGGTGTCTGTAGATTCTACCGGTAACGATACCCTCCGGATTACCGGAAGCTTATCCTTTGGATCCGAAAACGCCCGCTTATCAACACAAGACCGAATCTGCCTGATTTCTTCAGATACAGCCACTGCGAGCCTGAATGAACTGGCTGAAAACACGGATGGCAGCGCCAGGGCTATCTTGCTGGGCAGTCTGATCATTGAAAGATTCTACCCTTCCAAAAGAGCGTGGCGGCTGATTACAGCACCGGTGAAGCCTGACAGTAACACACCCACCATCAACAGCGCCTGGCAGGAAGGCGCCAATCCTCCCAGCCTCACAGGTGTCCGCAATCCTGACCCTCACCCTGGATATGGCACGCACATAACCGGTCCCTGGAATAGTCCCACCGCATACTCCGCATCCGTAACTCAAAGCGGTTTTGACCAAAGTCCTCAGAATAACTCGTCTATGAAATACTACTCCCGGAGTGTTCATAATTTTCAGCCGGTAACCAATACGTTTACCACCAGGGTAACGGATTATCCGGGTTATCTTTTATTTGTACGTGGCGACCGCAGTTATGATATTGGTTCCACCTCTAACCTGATGGCACCCGGCTCTGCCATTCTCCGTGTACAGGGGCCACCCCGTACGGGCAGGGTAGCCATACCTGCGGACACCGGAATACAGGTGACCGGAAATCCATATCCAAGCACTATTCAATTGGGTGAATCCTTTTTCGTGCGGAATAGCGCCATCCTGAAGAACAGCAGTTACTGGATCTGGGATCCCCTTCGCGGTTCGGCCAGAAACAGTCCGGTAAATGTAGGTGGCTGGATACCGGTGATCTATGCAGGCAATGGTACCTACATCAGTACCTATGACCCGGCACTGAGCATTGCAGGTGTTGACAGCGCTCACCAGGTGGATATCAACGGACGCATTCAGTCAGGCGCAGCTTTTATCATAGATAACCGTTCCTCTGCGTTTTCTGATTCCTGCATTTTCCATGAAAGTGATAAAACAGCTGGCAGCAACAATACCTTGTTCAGACCCCATGAACCCGGTTATTCCGTACTCACCACACAGCTTCTGCGTTTACAGGCTGATAATAATAAGCCGTTGTACTGGGCAGACGGCACCCTCCTGATGCTAAAGGCCGGTGCGCGCCAGGATGCGGTGGAAGAGGAAGATGTCCGGAAAATATTCAGTAGTAATGAAAACATCTGGCTGAGGAACCAGCAGGCAGCCCTGGCGGCAGATATCAGGGAAGAGTTGCAGTCCGGAGACACCCTTTGGTACCAGGTAAGCCGGCTGCAACCTGGCCGCTACCGGCTGGATGTTACCGGGAAAAACTGGCAGCCCGGGAATGGCCTGACTGTATGGTTCCAGGATGCATACACTGGTACTGAATGGCCATTACAAAACAACGGATGCAACCAGATTTATGCCGATGTGAACAATGATTCCGGCTCACGTGCTGTTAACAGATTCAGGCTGGTGATCAAAGGGGCTGCAACACTTCCCATTACGTTTACTCATTTTTCAGTGAAAGAACAGGATAAGCATGCAGTGCTGCAATGGCGGGTGGAACAGCAACAGCAGATCCGCAGGTATATACTTGAAAAATCAACCGACGGGGTGAGGTATTATGCCTGGGATACTACCCATGCAACAACCCATTCCAGCGATCAATATGCTGTTGACGACCGGCAAACAACACCCGGCCTGAGCTACTACAGAATAAAGTCAGAAGGATATGCAGGAGATACCCGCTATTCATCCGTGCAACGGTTTTATATTGCTTTCAAGGATGAATGGAAAATTGTTCCGAACCCCGTTACCGGCAGACGGATTTTCCTGCAGACCACAGCTACTGCAGGCATCCCTGAACATTACCAGATATTGAATGCGATGGGACAACCGGTTACGTTCATGGAGCGGCTTCCACAAACCGGCAGGGGAATATTTGAAATTCAGCAAGGTCAACGATTACCAGCCGGACTTTATTATTTGACATTACACTTTGAAAACAACCAAACTTTACAACTTAAGTTAATGATTCAATAGGCTGTTAGAGCCGGAGAAGATTCTGAAGAGCGCCACGCACTTCCGGATATAAAAAAGAAAAACCTGAACGGGTGATTTTTTGGCTGCTTACGGTACAACTCTTCAAAACCTCCACACTGCTTTCACCCATGATCAACCGGAGTGTCCAGGCAGGTACATACATGGATATGAACCAACGGCCCCGCAGGATGCGCGCGAGCTCCAGGGTAAGCATTTTGTTGCTGACGGGCGCCGGCGCCACCGCATTGTAGGCGCCAGACCATCCGGGTTGTTCAAGCGACTGGATAAACATCCTGCACAGGTCATCAATATGTATCCAGCTCACTACCTGCTGCCCATTTCCCAGGATAGCCGCCACCCCCAAACGCAGCGGCTTCCTGAATTCAGCCAGAGCACCGCCTTCCGGGCTCAGCACGATTCCGGTGCGCAACTTTACCACCCGGACTCCAATGGCTCCGGCCGCATCCACGGATGCCTCCCACTGCGCGCAGGTGTTCCCCAAAAAATCATCAAATGCCGGTGTCTCCTCGGTAAAAGGCTGGCCGCCCGGCTGGTCGGGGCCGTACCAACCGATCGCTGAAGCGCTCACCAGGGTGCGAACTTTGTTGGGATGTTCACGCAGCACTTTCAGCAGTAACGCGCTGCTTTGCGTACGGCTTTCGAGTATCTCATTTTTATAAGAGGCCGACCAGCGTCGCTCTACCACTCCGGCTCCTGCCAGGTGAATAATGGCATCCGCCTCTTTCAGCACGGATGCATCGATTTCACCCTTTTTTACATCCCAGTTCGCAAAGCGCATGCCCGCCGGAGCAGGCGCAGCAGGAATAGTACGGGTGAGTATCACCACCTGCATGCCTTTTTCAACCAGCATCCGGCAAAGCCTTCTTCCCACCAGGCCGGTTCCCCCCGTTACGATCACTGTCTGCATATTATTTTCTTTAACACTATAACAATTAATTACCCGATTGTTTCAGCGATTCCGTGGTTGCCTTGCACAACATTTAACAGTTGCCGGCTGTAATAGAGAAAGACCATGTTGTGAATATCCTAACTTTACCCTACAATGTTGTCGTCTATGAAACAAAGGTACTTTCCTTTTTTGCTGTTACTTTTTTTTACGCTGCCGGCAGTCAGTCAGCAGATCACTTTCTCTGAACCTTATCGTGACGACAGCCAGGATATGAATTTTGAAATCCTGGGTAAGGTGAAAGGAAACCTGCTCATATTTAAAAATGTACGCTGGCATTATGCGTTGAACATCTACAACGACAGCATGATCATGCAGGATAAAGTGGAACTGGACTTTCTCCCCGGCAAAACCTTTAATACCGACTGCATCGTTTATCCCGATTTTTTCTACCTCATTTACCAGTACCAGCGGAAAGGTATTCTTTACTGCATGGGTGCACGGATAGGGCATGACGGGAAGAAGATGGGTGAACCCATTGAGCTGGATACCACCCAGGTGGGCGTGATGGGCGATAATAAAATATACTCCACCATTTACAGTGATGACCGGCGGCAGATCATGGTATTCAAAATACAGCGGCGGGATGACCGGGCCCATTTTGTAACAAAGCTGTACAACAGCGAACTGCAGTTGCAGCACCAGAGCCGGCTGAGTATACCCTTTGAAGAGCGCCGGCATGCCTTTGGTGATTTTTTCACCGACAACAGCGGTAATTTTGTATTCACTTTTACAGAAAGGAACAGTAACCGGGAAAATCCTTCCAAACTTACCCTCGTAAAAAAAGCGCCCGCAGCAGACAGTTTCATATTCAGCACCGTTCCCATCGGCCAGGCGTACCTGGATGAAATCCGCACCAAGGTGGATAATATCAACAGGCGGTATATCATCAATTCTTTTTATTACAAAGAACGCTCAGGCAATATTGAAGGCATCTACAGTATGATCTGGGATGCCGCCGCCGACACCCTGTATGCGGCTGTATTTAAGGAATTCGGGGATGATTTGCGGGGAGTAGCCAAATCATCCGGAACACTCAAAAGCGCTTTCAATGATTTCTTCCTCCGCAATGTGATCCTGAAGCGCGACGGCAGTTTCATCATTACAGCAGAAGATCAGTCCACCCAATCCACCGGCATGAACAACTGGAACCGCTACGACTACCTGTACGGCAATCCCTACTTCACGCCCTATAACTATTATCTCTACAGCCCTTACAGTTTCTACCGGCCATTCGGCACTTTTGGCACCCAGGGTATCCGGTATTACAATGACAATATCCTCGTGATGAGCGTGTCTAAAAAAGGCATTCCGGAATGGACCAATATCATTCACAAACAACAGTTCTCCGACGACAACGACAATTACCTTTCCTTCAATACTTTCAATACTTCCGGGGAACTGCACTTCCTGTTCAATGATATTTCGAAGCGCGACAAGCTGCTGTCAGACAATATCCTCACCCCTGATGGCACTTCGAAACGCAACCCCACCCTGCGCACCTACGAAAAAGGATATGAATTCATGCCAAGGTTTGCCAAACAGGTAGGCGCCCGGCAGGTGATTGTTCCCTGTACCTACCGGGGAAGGATCTGCTTTGCCAAAATAGACTTCTGAGCAGGGTAAACTATTTTGCCGCCCGGGGATTATTGTTCATTTTTGCAGCAATCTATTAACCAACTGCAGTGACAGGCATTTTCAAAGCCAATAACCCCGCCAATACTTTTCTGCTGCTGCTCTATGGGGCGTTGCTCAAACTGCCGGCATTCATGCACCCGGTCATACCGCTGCCCCAGCAAACCGATGGTTTTCTTTACAAAGCCCTGCTGTCGCAACTGGCGCCTATTGGCAGGCAGCTGCCGGCGATCTATCCCTGCCTCAGTTTTTTGCTGCTCTTTCTGCAAGCCATTATTTTCAACCAGTTTGCCAATGGCCAGAAACTGCTGCCGAAGCCCAATTACCTCATCGCGATGTCGTTCCTGCTCATCACATCCCTGTTTCCGGAGTGGAATGTACTGTCATCACCGCTGATCGTGAGCTTTCTGCTGGTGTGGGTCTGGGCCCGCCTCAGCGCATTGGGTCATGTTAAAAATGTAAGCGGCAGCCTTTTCAATATCGGCATCACCATCGGCATCACCACTTTTTTTTATTTTCCTTCTATTGCATTCAGCGCCCTCATCATTGTGGGTCTCCTGATCATCCGCCCCTTTCAGCTCACCGAATGGATCATCGCGCTGCTGGGTATTGCCACCCCCTACTATTTTTTGTTCAGCTATGTATTTCTCACTGACCAATGGCAGGGATACCGTTTCCCGGGCATTTCGGTGAGCCTGCCCCATTTTGTGGACAGTGTGCAGGCACTGGCAGCCATCATCCTGGTGGGATTTGCTGCTTTTGTAGGACTCTATTTTATCCGGAAAAATCTTCTCCGCCAGCTGGTGCAAACCCGGAAAAGCTGGAACCTCGTATTCCTGCTTTTCATCATTGCCCTCTTCATCCCTTTTATCAATGCTTCGCACGATTTCGGATACTGGATTCTCTGCGCGCTGCCCCTCTCCGCCTTTGCTGCCGCAGCCTTTTATTATCCGGTGCTGAAATGGTACCCGGTACTGCTGCACTGGCTGATGGTAGCCCTGGTACTGGCCGGAAGCTATATTGGCTGAAATGACCGGGTAATTGTACATTTGTGTGCCCTGCCCCGGGCATTACTGAAAATTACAACTATGAAGTTTGGTGTGGTGATATTTCCCGGCAGCAACTGCGACCGGGATATGATTGAAGCCCTGCAGTCAGATCTGCAGCAGGAAGTCATTACCCTCTGGCATAAGGATACTGATATCAGCGCTTTTCAAACAGAAGACTGTATTGTATTGCCCGGAGGATTTAGTTACGGAGATTACCTGCGCTGCGGCGCCATCGCGCGGTTCAGTCCGATGATGCAGCAGGTCATCAGTTTTGCGCAACGCGGCGGCCGGGTACTGGGGGTATGCAACGGATTCCAGATACTCTGTGAAAGCGGACTCCTGCCCGGTGTATTGCTCCGCAACCGGCAGCAGCAGTTTATCTGCAAAAATGTGTATATCAAAGAATGCGCCTCCGGCGGTACGGAATCCCTGAAAATACCCATTGCACATGGCGAAGGAAGGTATTATGCAGATGATGCCACCCTGGAAGAACTGGAGCTGCACCGGCAGATCATTTACCGTTACTGCGATGAAAACGGACATATTACCCCTGCAGCCAACCCCAACGGGGCCCTGCACAATATTGCCGGGATCTGCAACAGAGACCGGAATGTATTTGGCATGATGCCCCACCCGGAAAGAGCCTGCAGCCGGGTATTGGGCAATGAAGACGGCAGGAAGGTATTTGCCCACCTTTTTCAGCTAAATGAATGTTAAAAAGCAAAGGTGCGCCATTTATCACCCGCTGGCCGGCACCCTGTTTGTACCTTTGTGCCTGATTAAATAAAAACGGATGAAAGCAATTCTGTACAGCGCTTTACTGATCTTTTGTACGCAGGCAGCCATCGCTCAACCGGCCGACCCGGTGAGATGGAATTACAGCGCCAAAAAAATCGCTGATAAAACCTATGAAGTACACGTAACGGCCAATATACAACCTAACTGGCACCTCTATTCGCAACAACAGCCGGAAGACGCCATCGCTATTCCCACCAGCATCCGTTTCAACAAAAATCCATTGGTTGTACTGAACGGCGCCATCAAAGAGGTGGGTAAAATGGAATTGTTTAAAGATGAAAAACTCAAACTGTCTGCCAACCAGTATGCCGGAAAAGTTGATTTTGTTCAGGTAGTTAAACTCAAAGCGGGCACCAAAACCAATATCACCGGCAGCGTGGAATACCAGACCTGTGACGATAAGAAATGCCTCCCGCCCAAAACGGTGAATTTTACAGTTGCCCTTAACTGACGCTTAGTTCAGGAAACGGCGCGGCTCCACCTGCATGAAACTATTTCTACCTGTCATCGCCTTATTGTTAATGTGCCGCTCGGCCGGCGCACAGGATTCTACGGCCACGCCGGTATTTACCTGGGAGGTGAAGGCGGTGAAGAAAGCAGACAAAATTTTTGAATTAGCATTCAGCACACCCGGTGTGGCCGGTGCCAGCCTGTATGCTCCGGGGCAGGACCTGGGCGGCATCCCTTCCGCCGAACTGGTGTTTGCCGACAGCAGTATCACGGTGGATTCTTTCCGGATAACCACCGACCCGAAAACCATAGTTTCCCCTTTATTTGATAACCGCACCCTGCAGGTAAGCGAAGGCAGTACGGGCTGGCGGGCTATCCTGCGTTTCAAGGACCGCGTTCCCGCGCAGCTGCTGGGCACACTCAGTGTCTATTACCAAAAAGGTGATGAATTCCTCAGCGATCTGCCCTTTTCCTTCAGTACTTCGCTGGAAGGGGGTGAAGCAACCGGGATTGCCCTGAAGAAAAAAAGTATAGATATCAGCCGGCCGGTGAGTAATTGCGGCGATGAGGCTACCGGGAGCAAGAGCATCCTGCGTATCTTCCTGCTGGGTTTGCTGGGTGGTTTGATTGCATTGCTCACCCCCTGTGTATTCCCGATGGTACCGGTAACGGTTACCTTTTTTACCAAAAAATCGAGTAAACGCGGAGCAGCTGTACAGAATGCTGCCCTGTATGGCTTTTTTATTTTCCTGATCTATGTGGCCATCACTATTCCCTTTCATATCGCGAGCAATGCCATCAGCCCGGAGATTTTCAATAATATTTCCACCAATGTATGGCTGAATCTCATATTCTTTGTGGTATTTGTACTTTTCGCACTTTCCTTTTTCGGGTTATTTGAAATTGTACTCCCTTCATCCATTGCCAACAGCGCCGATTCCAAATCGGGGCTGGGAAATGTAAGCGGTATCTTTTTCATGGCGGCCACACTCTCCATCGTTTCCTTTTCCTGCACCGGGCCGCTGCTGGGCACCCTGCTCGCAAATGTCGCGAATGAAGGACCCTGGCCTTTAACAGCGGGCGCAGCCGGCTTCGGGGTGGCACTGGGTCTGCCTTTTGCACTCTTCGCACTTTTCCCCAACTGGCTGCACTCATTACCCCGTTCAGGTGGCTGGATGACGGATGTAAAAGTGGTATTGGGTTTTGTGGAGCTGGCCCTGGCAGTGAAATTCCTGGCCAACGCGGATAATGTAGAGCAATGGGGACTGCTGAAACGGGAAATATTTGTAGCTGCCTGGATCCTGATCGGTCTCTGTATTGTAGCCTACCTCCTGGGCTGGCTGAAAATCGGACACAGTGCACCGGTTAAAAAATTTTCGCGAACCAGAATTGCTTTTACTGCACTGTTTGCCGCATTAACCCTGTACCTGGTACCTGGTCTTTTCAATACAGTGCATGCACGGCTGGGATTATTGAGCGGTTTTCCACCTCCTCTCTCCTACAGCCTGTACAGTAATCATGTGCTGATCAAAGAGGGTATCCGGCCACTGCACAATGAATATGAAAAAGCCCTCCAGCTGGCGAAGGCTTCCAACAAGCCTGTGCTGATTGATTTTACCGGGTGGGCCTGTGTGAACTGCCGGCGCATGGAAGAACTGGTATGGACGGATCAGCAGGTAGACAGCCTGATGCGTACCCGCTTTGTGGTGGTATCGCTGTATGTAGATGAAAAAACAAAACTGCCTGCCACCGAACAACAGTTGTATACACCTGCGGGGGGTAGTCCCAAAAAAATTCTGACAACCGGCGACCGATGGGCTACGTTCCAGACGGAGAATTTCGGCGCCACCTCACAACCCCAGTATGCCATCATCACCCCGGATGAGAAAGCACTGACCAAAACTAAATTCTATACGGCCGATCCCGCTGAATTTGCGGAATGGCTGCAATGCGGACTGAAAGCTTTTCAGCAAGTACGGTGATGGCTCTCCCCTTTGAATGTTACCGGTCTTTTTAAATCAAGAACAGATATGCTCTTTGTACTGACAGATCTTCCGTGGAGATACTGAAAAAGCAACTTCGGCAACAAAATCCGGGAACGGGGAAACAGTTTTCAACAAACAGGGTCGCCTGCTGTTATAAAGCAGCAAGGCTGTCTCCGGAGAGACAGCCTTGCTGCTGAAACTATCTGTAAACTATATGGATCAGAGAGCAATCTGCTTTTCCACCATCATTTTACGCAGGTTAATCAAACCGTAACGCATCCGTCCGAGGGCGGTATTGATGCTGCACTGGGTAAGTTCAGCAATTTCCTTGAAGCTCAGGTTGGCGTAGTGACGGAGAATGATCACTTCACGCTGGTCTTCGGGAAGCATGTCGAGCATTTTACGTACACGGTCGTGACTCTGGCTCTGCATCATTTTCTGCTCAGGGCTGGCTTCATTGAAGTTCAGCACTTCAAAAATGTCGCGGTCGTCGCTGGTTTTGATGCTGGGGCTGCGCTTTACTTTGCGGAAATGATCCACACACATATTGTGTGCGATCCGGAGCGCCCAGGGCAGGAATTTTCCTTCATCCGTGTAGCGGCCACCGTTGAGGGTGTCGATGATGCGGATGAACACATCCTGGAACAGATCCTCGGCGAGGTACTTGTCTTTTACCAGGAGGTAAATGGAAGTGTAGATTTTGTCTTTGTAGCGGGAAACAAGGGTTGACAGTGCATCGGTGTTTCCTTCAACATAGAGGTGTACGAGTTGCTGGTCGGTCAGGCTTGACAGGCTTTTCATAACAGGCGGTTTTAGTGTTTTTTATAGATTTGGATGTTAGGCAATAAACGTGACCCGGAGAAGAAGCTGAGCAGTGTTGAGCGCTTTTTGCTTTTCACTTGTCACAGATATTGTGAGTGCTAAAGTAGAGACAAACCGAAGTCCTCCAAATTTTTTTTAACTTTTTTTTGCCTGTAAACGCAAAATCGGGCGTTAGTACTCGATGCGGTTCGTAAAGGCCCGAGGCAACACTCGTAAAACTACGATACCCCACTTCAGTTTTCCGAAGATTTACGCCGCTGAACCGGTAAATTTGAATGCTGATTATGCAAACAACAGTTAAAAAATCCAACAAAAAAGCAGCTGTGGCTGAAAACAACGGCATTCATATACACGGAGCCCGTGTACACAACCTGAAGAACATAACGGTAAAGATACCACGAAATGAACTAGTGGTGGTAACGGGCGTGTCCGGATCGGGAAAATCATCGCTTACCATTGATACTTTATTCGCGGAGGGACAGCGCCGCTATGCGGAAAGCCTCAGCGCCTATGCGCGCCAGTTCATGCAGCGGATGAATAAGCCGGATGTGGATTATATCAAGGGCCTCTGCCCTGCCATTGCCATCGAACAGAAAGTGATCACGCGCACTCCGCGCAGTACGGTGGGCAGCATGACGGAAATTTATGATTATCTCCGGCTGCTGTATGCAAGGGTGGGTAAAACCATTTCACCGGTAAGCGGCCGTGAAGTGAAGAAGGATGATGTAACAGATGTGGTGAACGCGGTGAAAGCGCTTCCGCATGGAAACAAAGTACTGGTGCTCGCGGTATTAAAGCAACAGCAGCACCGCGATCTGAAAGAAGAACTCAATATTCTGCTGCAGAAAGGTTTCGCCCGTATATATGGTAATGGTGAAGTAATTCGCATTGAAGAACTGCTGGAAGGAAATACGCTGCCGAAACTCAGCAGGTCATTGTATATACTCATCGACCGCCTTGTAACCCGCGGCTTTGATGAAGACGATCTTCACCGGCTGTCGGATTCAGTAAGCACAGCTTTTTATGAAGGCGAAGGTGAAATGCTGCTGGAAGTAAATGGAAAAGAATTGCTGCATTTCAGCAACCGCTTTGAAGCGGATGGTATCCAGTTTGAAGAACCGGTACCCAATTTATTCTCCTTTAATAATCCCTTCGGCGCCTGCCCCACCTGTGAGGGTTTTTCACAGATACTTGGCATTGATCCGGAACTGGTGATACCCGACAAACGGTTAAGTGTATACGAAGGCGCTGTGGCTCCCTGGAAAGGCGAAAAGCTGGGCTGGTGGCGGGAACAGTTTATAAAAGGCGCCAAACAGGCTGATTTCCCTATTCATAAACCGGTGATGGACCTGCGTCCGGAACAGGAGCTGCAACTCTGGAACGGATTCGGTACGGTACTGGGCATCCATGAATTTTTCAAAGAGGTGGAACAGAACCTCTATAAAATACAGTACCGGGTTCTGCTGAGCCGTTACCGCGGACGCACCACCTGTACTACCTGCCAGGGTTACCGGTTACGTAAGGAAGCGCTCTATGTAAAAGTGGGCGGACTGCATATCGGTGAACTCTGCAATATGCCGGTTACAGAACTGCAGCAATGGTTCAAAAACCTGCAGCTGAGTGCATTCGACCAGCAGGTGGGCAAGCGCGTATTGCTTGAAATCACCCAGCGACTGAAAACGCTCACGGATGTGGGCCTGGGTTACCTCACACTGAACCGGCTGGCCAATTCCCTCAGCGGCGGGGAAAGCCAGCGTATCCAGCTCACCCGCAGCCTCGGCTCCAACCTTACCAACTCGCTGTACATCCTGGATGAACCCTCTATCGGATTACACAGCCGGGATACCAGCCGCCTGATCAGGGTGCTGAAAGAACTGCGTGACCTGGGCAATACTGTAGTGGTAGTGGAACACGATGAAATGATGATGCGCGAAGCTGATACGATCATTGATATGGGTCCACTGGCGAGTCACCTGGGTGGTGAAGTGGTGGCGATGGGCGATTTCAAAACACTTTGCGCCGATGCTGCCAGTTTAACGGGGCAATACCTTTCGGGCAGGATGCGGATTGAACCACCGGCCAAACCTCGCGCGTGGAAACGCAGCATCCGGCTGGAAGGCGCCCGGCAAAACAACCTGAAAAATATCGATGTCGAATTTCCGCTGAATATTCTCTGTGTGGTGAGTGGGGTCAGTGGAAGCGGAAAAACCACGCTGGTGAAACAGGTGTTCTATCCTGCCCTGCTGAAACAGCTGGGCGCGGGTACGGAAAAAGCGGGACTGCACCGGCAGCTCAGCGGCGACCTCGCTGCTGTGCAGCAGGTGGAACTGGTGGATCAGAACCCGATCGGAAAATCTTCCCGCAGTAACCCGGTTACCTATATCAAGGCCTGGGATGAAATCAGGGATTTATACAGCCGGCAGCCCCTGAGTAAAATACGGGGTTTTCAGCCCAAACATTTTTCCTTTAACGTGGAAGGCGGACGTTGTGATACCTGCAACGGTGAAGGAGAACAGATTGTGGAGATGCAGTTCCTGGCAGATGTGCATCTTACCTGCGAGTCATGCGGCGGTAAAAAGTTCAAGGAAGAAGTACTGGAAGTTACCTACCGTGAGAAAAATATTTATGACATCCTGGAAATGAGTGTGGATGAAGCCATTGAATTTTTCCGGGAGGAGCCCGAGATTGCTGCGAAAATTCAACCGCTGAGTGATGTAGGGCTGGGCTATGTTAAACTCGGGCAGTCGAGCAACACCCTGTCAGGCGGCGAGGCGCAACGGGTAAAGCTGGCCTCCTTCCTGGGCAAGGGAAAGAGCAATGGCCATATCCTCTTCATCTTTGATGAACCTACAACTGGCCTGCATTTTCACGATATCAAAAAGCTGCTGGCCTCTTTCAATGCCCTCATCAACCAGGGGCATACCATCCTGGTGATTGAACACAATACCGATGTGATCCGCAGTGCTGACTGGGTGATTGACCTGGGTCCTGAAGCCGGGGATGGCGGCGGACAGGTAGTGTATGCCGGGCCGGCTGCCGGGTTGGCGAAGTGCAAAACCAGTTTTACCGGTCAATACCTTTAAATACGCTATAAAAAACCGGCGCTGCCCTGCGGGCAGCGCCGTTAATATTTTCGGGTAACCTGCATCTATTGCAGGATAAAGGACGTGGTTTCACGAAGCGTTCCCTGCTGCAGGGTTACCATGTACATGCCCGCGCTCAGTCTTTCCACAGGCAGCCAGATCCGGTTGTTACCGGGCACGATGGCATGCTTCCCTGAGCTGATCTGCTTTCCTGCGATATCCGTTACGGTGAGTTCAATGGTACCGTTGACCAGGGAGGGGTAATGTAATACCGCCGCACCGGAAGCGGGATTGGGATAAATGACCCAGGTGGTGACAGATCCTTTCTGGTAATTGATTTTCACCACCGCTGAATAATCCACGGTTCCATCCAGGTTGATCACTTTCAGGCGGTAAAAATTATTGCCGGTTGCCAGGTTTTCATCCCAGGCCTGGTAAACGGTTCCGGCACGGTTGGCCGGCAACAGTTGGGTGAACTGGTTAAACTGACGTCCATCTAACGACTTTTCAATAACAAATGACCGGATATTTTCCTCCAGGGAAGTGCGCCATTTCAGGAGGCCACGCTGACCCTGCAACACCGCGGTGAAATATTCAAAGCGTACAGGCAGCACCGTGGTGGGCACCGGCACGCAACCCTGGTTATTGATCCAGGTGGTACCGTTCAGTCCGTTTGGCACAATCACGCCCGCATTGCCGGTAGGCGCGCCTGCCCCGGGATCATAATCCTGCGAGGAAAGGGTATAGCTGCTTACCTGCAGGCTGTCGCCGCCATTAAATGTTCCCAGCACACTGATGCGGCGGCTGCTGTTGGAGAAGTAACCGCCCGAGGTATTGGTGCAGTTGCTGCCGGAGCCATTTCCGTTGCCAAACAGCACGTAATAGGTAGCCAGTGCTGTACCGTTGTCGCAGTGATTGCTGAAGTTGAGGTTCAGGGCCGCATCATTAAACCCGCACAGGGCGCTGGTGCCGCGGTATCCTGCACCAAGAAAAATGATCACATTGCTGTTGGCGGGAATGATATCATTGGCAGCTACCGGGATAAAGACATTGCATCCGGCGATGCCATTGAGTTCGGCAATCAGTGTATTGATATCCGTTGCATCGGCCGGGTCGGAGGGATAGCGGAAACCGAAACAACTGAGCCCCGAACCACAGGATTCACCGGGAAAATCAGAAAAGGTGGGGTAAGGACTGTGTACGGCATTGCGCCCGCTCCACCAGTAATTGTAATTCGTCACGGCTGTGCCACCGGTACCGTTTGAATTGGTGGAGGGGTTGTAAGAGCCGAAACAGATATCAGCAATATTAACAGCGGTCGTTCCTGTCCGGGCAACGATGAATTCATTGTGTTCATCTCCGCCACAGGGATTGATGAACTGGGTAGCCAGGATCAGCTGTGCAAAAAGGGCACCGGATCCGGAAACACAACACAGCAGGAACAGGAAGAATTTTTTCATGCGGAAATATTAAATGAAAATAATGTGCTGCCCGTTAAAAGACAGCAGGCGTTCATCATCCAACAAAAAAATTAACGAAGGGTTCCGGACAGTATGCTAAATTATTGAAAATGGCGGGGGAAGCCGCCTGCAGTTGTTAAAGAAATGTAATGAAATAAGCGGAATGAGGCTCAGCGCAGCCGGTCGCTGTCACGTACCAGTTTTTCATCTTTGTTGATGCCCCGTGCAGCCAGTACGAAAAACAGCAGGATGCACATGTGAAGGATAGAACTGAGCGCCATGGTACCTGCGGAAAAATCACTCAGCTTGCGGAAATAGAGGTAAAGCAGCACCGCTTCCGCGAAGATGCCGGCCACACAAAGCCGGAGCTGGAGTATGCGGTTGCTGAACATTCCGATGGCTATGAATGCTGTTACCGCCACGAGGATAGTCAGCAAAATCAAGGGCCATCCGCCATTCAGGGCATTGAGTTCTGTATAAGTGATACCGGCCTGCGGTGTGCCGCTGTAATATGGTAATTTAAACGTTCCGATGGCGGCAATGCCTGCAAGGAGCAGCCAGATGGTTTGGATACGCTGAAGCATGGAAAATTTTCAACGAAGATAAATGAATCCAGCGAATGGTAAATTATACTGCGGGTTTAAACGGTAACGGCATCACACAATCCGGTTCCGCATGGCAAAAGAAATCGCTTCACCTACGGAGTGCACCTGGAGTTTTCCGTAGATGTTTTTAACATGTGTATTGACGGTATAGTAACTGATGTGCATCCGGTCGGCCACCATTTTATAACTCAGGCCTTCCGTAAGCAGTTTCAGCACTTCTTTTTCCTTATGGGTGAGTGCGTGTGCCTCCGGTTGCGGGGATGGAGTACTGTTAAAGTGGCGCATGACCCTGAGTGCTACTGTGGGCGTCATGAAGGCGCCGCCGTTGTATACTTCTGTAATGCTCTGCAGTATTTTATCGACACCGGCATTTTTTAATATATATCCCTCCGCTCCCGCCTGCAGTGCCGCGAAAATTTTTTCATCGTCCTCGAATACGGTCTGCATCACTACTTTAACCTGTGGAAAATGCTGTTTGATGAGGCGAACGCCCTGAATGCCATCCACATTCGGCATTTCAATATCCATCAGTACCAGTGAGGGGTCAGAAAGACGGATATCATGCACCACCTCTGAACAGTCGCTGAATGTTCCGGCACAGATGAGCCCCTCACTCAGGTTCAGCATCATTTCGAGGCTGTGGCGCCTGTCAGCGTTGTCATCAAAAACGGCCACTCGGATGGGTTCCATGCTGTAAATTTCATGATTTAATTCCGTGAGCGCTATCGCTAAAAGTAGGGAGTGGTATCCGGCATTCGATGCGGGTTCCGCTTCCCGGCGCTGAAATGATCCGGGCATTGCCCCCCAACTTTGCGGCACGGGTACGTATGTTTTCCAGGCCGTTGCCTGCCGGCTGCCGGCTGATCTCAAATCCAACGCCATCATCCTCCACGGTCAGCATGAGCTGTCCCTCTTCTCTCCGTAAGCGAACAGTTACGGTTGTTGCCTCACTGTATTTTGCTGCGTTGTTCACCGATTCTTTGATCATGAGCACGAGGGTCCTTCTGAGTTCAGGCTGGTTACACCGCTGACAAGTCTCTTCGTCCAGTTCAACACGTGCAAATATGCCGCGGGGAGAAAGCAGGTCGTAGGTAATGGCGCGGATGCGTGTTTCCAGGCTCTGGGCCGGACTATCAGCAGGCTGGATGGCCCAAACGATATGACCCATGTGTTCAATAATTTTGCTTGCATCCGCAGCTATCCGGTGCAATAACTTCCGGGCTTCCTGTGGTTTGGCATCCACCATTCTGGCTGCCAGTTCGCTGTAAATCTGCAAGCTGCTTAAGGAAGCGCCTACATCATCGTGCAGGTCGCGGCTGATATTTTGCTGGACCTCCCGGATACTGAGCTCCTGCTGCAACAGGCGGGCCGTTTCATTGGCCAGTTCCTCCCGCCGGCGGGTTTCCTGCAGTAATACCTGCTGGGCATTATTCTTTTCCACGAAAGCCATTTTCAGGCGATACCCCAGGGCTGCTGACAGAAAAGCGCTCTCCACCATCTGGCCGGCTTCCATGAAATAAATACCCTGGAAAGCGAGGTTATCATGATATACGAGCACACAAACTGCCAGCCCGGAAATAATACCCAGCACTGCCGCCAGGGTACCGGCAATGATCAGCTGGTAAAAAGGATCCCTGCGCAACTTAAAGAGCCGCAAGGTCAAAATCAGTCCTCCCGTCATGCAAATAAAACTGGCGATCGTTATCACAGCGTTCGCTGCCGCGCCATCACCGATCCATACCCTGAGCAGAACATATAGTGCAAGAAAAGCCGGGATAAAAAACTGCAGGCCCCGCCAGAAAAAGTAAAATATTTTCTCATCCCGCCTGATATTGAGCAGTACACCCAGAAAATTGGTATACATCAGAAAGCTGAGATTTGAAAATACGGGGTCAAGGGTAGCTACAGTGGAAACAGGCAGTGGATAGATTTGCGTAAGCCGTTCATCCAGCAGGCGCACCACATTGAAGATTACCATCGTAAACAGGTATAAGGCATAATTCCGGAATGCCTTATCTCTTTGCTGGAGGTAAATGATGAAATGGAATACGCCGAGCAGCAAAAATGCACCCAGTGAAATCAGTAATACATAAGTAACTGCCTGCATACCACCGAAAGTTAACCCATTCCTATAAAAAAAGCTGCAGGATATCCTGCAGCCATTGGAAATTACGGGTGAGGCGCTTATCCCAGTTCCGGATAGAGCGGAAACTGCGCCATGAATTCATTCACCTGTTTACGCACCGTTGCAATCACATTTTCGTCATCGGCATTCATCAGTACATTATCCACTGCATTCACCACAAACTGCATGTGCTCCTCTTTCAGTCCGCGCGTAGTGATGGCAGGTGTACCGATACGGATACCGGAAGTAACGAAGGCACTTTTATCATCGAAAGGCACCATGTTTTTATTGAGGGTGATCTCCGCTTTCACGAGGGCCTGCTCTGCTTTTTTCCCGCTGATATTCTTATTCCGCAGATCCATCAGCATCAGGTGATTATCGGTGCCGCTGCTGATCAGGTGGTAACCCTTATCCACAAAGGCTTTGGCCATTACCTGGGCGTTGGCCACCACCTGCTTTGCATAGCGGGTAAATTCATCGGTGAGAATTTCACCGAAGGCCACCGCCTTCCCGGCGATGATATGCTCCAGCGGCCCACCCTGAATGCCGGGAAACACGGCCATATCCAGGAGGTTGCTCATGGGGCGGATATTGCCTTTTACATCTTTCAGTCCGAAGGGATTGTCAAAATCCTGTTTCATGAGGATGATACCTCCCCTGGGACCCCGAAGGGTTTTATGGGTGGTGCTGGTAACAAAATGACAATGTTCAAAAGGTGAGCTGAGCAAACCTTTGGCGATCAGGCCGGCCGGATGCGCCATATCACACTGCACAAATGCGCCCACTTCATCAGCCACCTTGCGGATACGGGCATAGTCCCAGTCGCGGCTGTATGCACTCGCGCCACAGAGAATCAGTTTCGGTTTCAGTTCACGGGCTTTTTGCTCCAGCATAGCATAATCCACCAGGCCGGTTTCCTTTTCCACTCCGTAAAAATGGGCCTCGTATAATTTCCCTGAATAATTAACCGGACTGCCATGGGTAAGATGGCCACCCATACTCAGGTCCAGCCCCAGGATGCGGTCACCCGGCTTCAGAATGGCCAGGGCAACGGCCGCGTTGGCCTGTGCACCGCTGTGGGGTTGTACATTGGCGTATTCACAGTGAAAAATCTGTTTAATCCGGTCGATAGCCAGTTGCTCGGTTTCATCCACAAATTCGCAGCCGGCATAATAACGGCGGCCGGGATAACCTTCTGCATATTTATTGGTCATCACACTTCCGCAGGCCTGCATGACCTGCAGCGAAGTGAAATTCTCAGATGCGATGAGTTCCAGGCCATGACGCTGGCGCTGCAGTTCTTTGCGGATGATATCAAAAACAAGGGAGTCGTGCTGCATGGGAAGGGTTTGAGGGCACAAATATAATGGAATCGGAGGAGGGAAAACAGTGAAAAAGAGGGAGGCGCAAGGTTGAACTGATGAGCATACTGCCTACAGAAAAAGAAACGGACCATCCCTGCGGGCCTGGTCCGTTCTTTTTACCAAAACAACCTTATTTTTTCCATTCCCTGATTGGCACAGGAGGCACCAGCACTTTATTACATTTTTGAACAATAACATTTTTACTGACCCTCAGTACAGCTGTTTGCCGGATATCCAGGCTGGATGCCCCCAGTTTCAGGGTGTATTGTCCGGCATCGGTAACCCAGGCAGTTTGTTCCGTATCAAAAGAAGCCAGATCACGGGGACTGAGCTGGAAATAAAGCATCTGTGATTGCCCGGGCGCCAGCAGCCTTGTTTTGGCAAAGCCTTTCAACTCTGCGGCGGGTTTATCCAGTTTGCCTGACGGCGCAGTCACATAGAGCTGAACTACTTCTTTACCGGGTATTTTTCCGGTATTCGTAACGGTTAAGGACACCCTGAAATTACCTCCCGGCAGAGCGGTAACAACGGCCGGGCTGTACCGGAAGCGGGTATAGCTCAGACCATGACCGAAGGGCCAGGCCACCGGTACGCCCGCAGTGAGGTAGTACCGGTAACCCACATAGATCCCTTCACCGTACACCACCTCCGCAGGAATTTTCTTCATTCCCATCATACCGGTTTCGGCTTTTTCCGGAAATTCCCGTCCGGGAAAATTCACTGCGGTGATATCGTCTTCATATTTCAGCGGGAAACTGGTGGCCAGCTTTCCGGAAGGGTTCATCTTGCCACTAAGTACATCAGCCACCGCATTACCTGCTTCCAGCCCGGGTTGCCAGGCCAGCAGGATCGCATCGGCCAGGTGGCGCCAGCTGGCAGTTTCGATCACACCTCCCGCATTGATGACTACCACTACCCGCTTTCCGCGGGCATGAAAAGCCGCACTTACCTGCTCCAGGAGCTGCTGCTCGGATGCTTTCAGGTTAAAATCGTTGGCTGTTTTCCGGTCGCTCCCCTCCCCGGCATTACGGCCCAGGGTAATCAGGGCGGCGTCAGCCGCATCAGCGGCTGCGGTAATGGTTTGCACATTCAGTTCCAGTTCTGGGATTCGGGGCGTTGGATTGAAGAACTCTTCAATAAAACTTTTTTTCGGTTGCAGGGCCTTCTCGGCCGTTACATAGGGTACATACAGTGCCTGCAATGCGGAATCAGGAATAAATCCAGCCTGGAGAAGCCCTTCCGGGAGCGTTACCGTATAGGCTTCATTTACATCCCCGCTCCCGGTGCCGCCGCTCACAAAATCATAGGAGGTGATGCCGAATGCTGCCAGCCTGGCCCCTTTGGGAAAGGGCAAACTGCTCATTTCATTTTTCAGGAGTACCATTCCTTCAGCAGCAGCCCGTCGGGCAATAGCGGCATGCGCTTTCAGGCCGGGCTGATTGGAGGGCACATATTTTTTAAAGGCAGGTGTCTGCTGTATATACCGGATGATGCGGGCCGCATTTTCAGTAAGTACCTTTTCATCCAGGGTTCCGGCTTCCAGCGCTTTCCTGATCTCCGCCATCTGGGCGGGTGTACCAGGCATCAGCAGGTCATTGCCTGCCTTCATCTGGGCAACCGGATCTTTTCCACCGAACCAGTCGGTCATCACCAGCCCCCGGAACCCCCACTCCTTCCGCAGGATGGTGGTGAGCAGGTCATAATTTTCCGAAGTATAGGGACCGTTGAGATAGTTATAAGAACTCATGATGGTCCATGGATCCGACTCCTTTACCATGATCTCAAATCCCCGCAGGTAAATCTCGCGCAGGGCGCGCTCACTCACGAGTACGTTTACACTATTCCGGTTGGTTTCCTGGTTGTTGACTGCAAAATGCTTGGGGGAAGTACCCACCCCGTTCGACTGAATGCCCCGTACCATGGCAGCCGCCATTTTGCCCGAAACGAGCGGGTCTTCAGCATAATATTCAAAATTCCGCCCTCCCAGCGGGTTCCGGTGAATATTCAATCCGGGCGCCAGGAGCACATCCACCCCATATTCCTTCACTTCACGACCCATGGCCCGGCCCACTTCTTCCACCAGCCGGGTATCCCAGCTGGAAGCCAGCAAGGTAGCGACCGGCCAGGCGGTGGCGTAATAGGTACGGGATTCGCCGGGGCGGGTTGGACTGATGCGCAGGCCTGCAGGGCCATCCGCCACGATGGTAGCCGGCAAACCCAGACGTGGAAAGGCTGCCGTACTTCCAGCGGCACCCGGTACCTTATCTTCCAACATCCCCACACCGGTGCCATTACCCTGGGCCGTTCCGGGCAGTTTCATGCCCATGCCCACCACAAGGCGTATTTTCTCCTCCCGGGTCATTTTTTCCGCTAGCTGAAGGGGTGAAAAATCAGGTTGCTGGGCAACCAGCGGAAGTGCAGATAGCGACAAAAGGCAACTGAAGATACTTTTCATGGAAGGAGTTTTATTTTTATCATTGCGTCAATATGACACAATGATAAAAATTATTTTTTGCTTGCGCAAGCATTTTTTTTGGTTTCAGCCGCCCGGCTTAATTTTAACGCGGATGCCCTTTACCAAGCAGATACTGGATCATTATGTAAACGGACACGAAAAGTATCTGCGGAATGTGTCTGTTGACTGCATCGTTTTCGGGTTTCACGACAAGGAACTGAAAGTACTGATTCATTATGCCCGGCATGCTAAAAGCTGGGCGCTGCCGGGAGGATTTATCCGGAAGGACGAACACATGGATGATGCCGCCCGAAGAATTCTCCGGGAAATTACCAGTCTCGATAATGTGTACCTCCAGCAGTTTACCGTATTCAGCCGGCCCGACCGTTCCACGAAAGAGCTGAACCAGGAATTTCTTCGGAAACTGGAAATTGATCTGCAGGAGAGCTGGATGTTTGAACGATTTCTGACGGTGGGATACACCGCGCTGGTCAACTATACGCGGGTGGAAATACAACCCAGCCTGTTTTCCACCAGTTGTGAGTGGTGTAATGTGCACGCGGTACCGGAACTGATGCTGGATCACGGGGAAATTCTGCAGGCTGCCCTGCGCCATCTCCAGACCAACCTGAACTACCACCCCATTGGTTACAATCTCCTGCCGCCTAAATTCACGATGCCTGAGCTGCAGCGTTTGTACGAAGCCATTTTAAACCGGCCACTCGACCGGCGTAATTTCCAGCGGAAAATTCTCAGCACCGGTGTACTGAAAAAGCTGGATGAACGTAAACGGGGAGTCGCGCACAAAGCCCCTCACTATTATTCCTTCAACCTGAAAAAGTACCGGCAGGCACTGCAAACCGGTATGGGCTTCCAGTTATAAAACTGCTGAACAATCCGGCACGTCAGGATACTGTACTCAGGTAATTTTTTTTCTCCGTCCCATCACCCACTTCTCCAGTTCGACGGCATGAAATACCACCACTGAAAGTGCCAGGGTGATAGCAAGCTCTTCCAGGGTAAGCGGTTCGGTTCGGAATACCGGATTCAGAAACGGCACATAGATCGTTGCCAGCTGCAGTACGAATGTGAGCATCACCGCCCAGTTAAGCGGCTTATTTGTGAAAATACCCTGGCGGAATAAATAATCATTTTCTGATCGCACTGCGTACACATGCCCCATCTGGCTGAAACAGAGAACGGTAAACACCATTGTTTGCCAATGGGTATCATGGCCGGTTTTGATGGCCCAGGCCTGGGTAAAAATACATACCAGCCCCATCAGGAGCCCTACCCACAGGATATGCAGCCCCAGGCCATTGGCAAAGATGGTTTCTTTCGGATGCCGCGGCGGCCGTTGCATAACATTCCGCTCTGCCTTTTCAGAAGCAAGGGCCAGCCCGGGCAAGCCGTCGGTTACCAGATTGATCCAGAGGATATGAATAGGCAATAACGGTACCGGCAACCCGAAAAAAGGCGCCAGGAAGATGGTCCAGATTTCACCGGCATTGCTCGTCATGGTATAGCGGATGAATTTCCGGATATTATCAAAAATCCGCCTGCCTTCCCGGATGGAGCTCACGATTGTGGCAAAATTGTCATCCAGCAGGATCATATCTGCCGCTTCCCTGGATACATCCGTACCCGTTATACCCATAGCCACGCCCACATCTGCCCTTTTCAGGGAGGGAGCATCATTTACCCCATCGCCCGTCATAGCTACAAAATGACCGCGCTGCTGCAATGCATTGACGATACTCAGTTTCTGCTCGGGCGACACGCGTGCATATACCCTGATATCTTCCACATTGTTGAGCAGCTCGCGTTCAGTCATCTGCGCCAGTTCCGGACCGGTGATGACTTGTCCATTCCCCTCTTCCAGGATACCCAGTTCAGCCGCAATGGCCTGCGCCGTGAGTACATGATCACCGGTAATCATCACCGGCTGCACACCGGCGGTTTTACATTCCGCCACGGCCTGTTTCACTTCAGTACGGGGCGGATCAATGAGTCCGGCAAAACCCAGCATGGTTAACCCGGTTTCCACATTCTCCGGTGCGGGATTATCCGGTACTTTCTCCAGTTCCTTCATGGCAAAGCCCAGTACGCGTAATCCACGGGCCGCCATGTGATCAGCCGCTTCCTGCCAGCGGGCATTTTCAGCCGGACTGAGGTTTGCACGGGTCAGCAGCACATCCAGCGCTCCCTTCGTAAACACCACACAACGGTTATCCTGACGGTGGATGGTACTCATACACTTCCGGTCGGAGTCAAAAGGCAGTTCAGACAAACGCGGATGTTGCCGGAGCAGTTCCTCCTTCCGATATGCTTTTCCGGCTGCCATACTTACGAATGCAAGTTCGGTGGGGTCACCCAGCAGCCGGCCGCTTTCATCGGTGGAAACATCATTACTGAGTGCCATGGCTTTCAGTAACCATGCGCCGGTTTCCGGAGCACCGCTGAAGCTGTCAGTATCAATTACAGAAGTTCCATCAAATAATTCCTTTACCGTCATCTGGTTCAGGGTAAGGGTACCCGTTTTATCGGAACAGATATAGGTAACAGACCCCAGTGTTTCCACGGCCGGCAGTTTCCGGATCAGCGCCTGCAGCCGGATCATCCGGCGCGCGCCGATGGCCAGCGCGATGGTGATTACAGCAGGAAGGGCTTCCGGTATTGCGGCAACCGCGAGAGAGATCGCTGTAAGTACCATCAGCAAGGGGTCCTCCCCCTTGAAATATCCAATCATGAAAACCAGGATGCAGATCACCAGAATGATCAGGGAGAGTTGACGGCTGAATACCGCCAGCCGTTTTTGCAGGGGCGTTTTCACTTCCTCCTGCTGAAGGAGCGTGGCAATCTTTCCCAACTCTGTGTTCATACCCGTGGCCACCACGATACCCCTGGCCCTGCCATAAGTGGCGAAAGTACCTTTGTAGGCCATATTTAACCGATCGCCCAGCGGTAATGATTCTCCCTGCAGTGCGGCGGTGGATTTTTCCACCGCATGCGACTCGCCGGTCAGTGAAGCTTCCTCCACTTTGAATGAATAGGTTTCGGTGAGGCGGATATCAGCGGGTATGCGATTCCCGGCTTCCAGGAAAATCAGGTCGCCAGGCACCAGTTCCTCCGAAGAAATCGTATATACCGTACCGTTACGCATCACCACAGCACTGGGATTTACCATTTTCTTGAGGGCCTCCAGCGCCTGCTCCGCCCTGTATTCCTGTACAAAACCGATCACCGCGTTCAGGATCACGATGATGAGTATAACGATGGTATCTGTGAGGTCGCCCATGATCCCGGAAATCACCGCTGCTGCCAGCAGCACCAGGATCATAAATTCTGCAAACTGCGAGAGGAAAATCTGAACCGGTGTTTTCCTTTTTTGTTCAGCGAGCCGGTTAGGTCCATGCTGCTCCAGTAACTGTCTTGCGGCTGCCGTACTGATACCATTGGCATCGGTATTAAACAGCCGCTGGGTTTCTTCCACGGATAAAAGGTGACAGTTCATTATACCGGATTTGTATTTGCAAGTTCGCACATTACTGGCACCTCTCCTAACCATGCCCGGCTCCCTCGCATGAAAAATCCAGCCGGAAAATCGGTACATTTATCCTTCTGACTGATGAAGCGATCTTCCTTTTTACAAACCCTGATTCCGGCGGCAGCACTCGCCGCAGTTCCCGGCAGGCTGACGGCTGGCAGCACTGCAGAAGAGCCGGCCCCGGCCCCTGTATGGCCCCCTTTTTTAAGGAAGGGAGATGCCATCGGCATCACCTGCCCGGCGGGACCCGTGCGGATGGAAGATATTCAGCCGGCACTGGACAGCATCCGGGCATGGGGCTTTGAGCCGGTAACGGGTAGCACGATCGGCAAACAGTTTTCCAACATGGGGGGTACGGATTCCGAAAGGTTACAGGATTTCCAGCAGCTGCTCGATGATTCCCGCATCCGCGCTATACTTTGTGCGAGGGGCGGTTATGGAGCCGTTCGCATCGTGGACCAGCTGAACCTGAACCGCTTCCGGAAACATCCCAAATGGATCATCGGCTTCAGCGATATCACGCTGCTGCACGCCCATTTCCACCGCCATACAGGCGTGGTAGGTGTACACTCCAAAATGTGCAACAGCTTTCCAAAAGACCCGGCCACAGCCGATCCGGTGCAACTGGAAGGCATTGACAGTATAAGGCGTTGCTTGCAGGGGGAGCCTGTAACCTATGAAACAGCATCCCACCCTCAGAATATTCCCGGTACTGCCAACGGCCAGCTGGTGGGAGGTAACCTGCGAACACTGGAATCTTTGGCGGGCACAACCAGCAGCCTGCACACTGCCGGTAAGATCCTCTTCCTGGAAGATACGGGCGAGTACCTGTACAGTATCGACCGGATGCTCTGGAACCTGAAACGAAGCGGCCGGCTGGACAACCTGAAAGGATTGATCATCGGCGGCTTCCGGCACAAACCATCCGAGGAAGTTTCAGAGGAATTCGGACTTACGCTTCAGGAGATGGTGCTGGAAAAAATACCCAGAGGCCAGTACCCGGTTTGCTTCGGGTTCCCGGTGGGTCACCAGAAAAATAATGTTGCCCTGCTGCATGGCGCCCGTCATGAACTAACGGTTACAAATGAACGAATACAGTTAACAGCTCACCGATGATCATACAACCACCCTTCCTGCGCAAAGGCTCCACCATCGGCATTACCTGCCCTGCCGGTTATATGCCCCGCGAAAAAGCGAATGCCTGTATCCAAACGCTTCAGCAATGGGGTTTTGACGTGATGGTGGGAAAAACGCTGGGCAGCGGATCAGACAACTATTTTTCCGGGACCGACCTGGAAAGACTGGCGGAACTGCAGGCCATGCTGGACAGTGATGAGATTGACGCCATTCTTTTTGGAAGAGGTGGTTATGGCATCAGCCGGATCATCGACCGGATTGATTTTAAACATTTCCGGAAGCACCCCAAATGGCTGATCGGTTACAGTGATATCACCCTGCTGCATTGCCATATCCACCGGCGGTACGGCATCGCCACCCTGCATGCGCCCATGGCTGCGGCTTTCAATGATGCGGAGGGTGCGGATTTTGTGAAGAGCATCCGGGAGGCGGTTACCGGGCGCAAACCCCGGATGCGCTGCACCCCGCAGGAACTTAACCGTACCGGAACCGCGGAAGCCCCCCTTGTGGGCGGTAACCTCGCATTGCTGACACACAGCCTGGGAACACCTTCCGCCCTTTCTGCGCGCGGAAAAATCCTTTTCCTGGAAGACATCGGGGAATATGTATACAGTATCGACCGGATGCTGCAGCAGTTGCGGCGGAGTGGTCAGCTATCCGGACTGGCAGGTTTGCTGGTAGGTGGTTTTACGGATACTAAGGATACCCAGCGTCCTTTTGGGCAAACTGTGTACGAACTCATCAGTGAACTGGTGAAAGAATATGATTACCCGGTTGCATACGGCTTCCCCGTGAGTCACAGTCCGGAAAATTATGCACTGAAAATCGGCGTTACCTACCGGCTGAGAGTACAGAAAAAAGGGGTTAATTTACGGGAGTGTTAGCATACTGTCGAGATGACGCCTGAATACCGGGAATGTATTCAGGTTATGATGCGTACCTTCTTCAATTGTGATCAAAGTATCCCCGGGTTTCAGAAAAGCGCCGAGTTTCCGCGAACAGCGGTAAGGTGTTACCCAGTCATTGGTACCCATAAACAAGGTGACCGGACATTTCACACCGGGCAGAAATTCGTTGATGGGGAACCGGTAGTTGGCCATCCGCTCAGCCGGATAGACCGGGATAAAACAGCTGAAAAGATCTGGAATACTGTAGTAAGGCGTTTCCAGCATCAGCCAGCGGGCAGGATGAACAGCAGCGAGGTATGCCGCTAACCCGGTACCGAGAGACTTCCCTACAATGATGATACTGTCGGCAGCAAATTTTCCCGATGCCATTAAATACACCTGATCCGCCTGCCGGTAGAGGATGGTTTCATTCCGGATCCCGGTACTTTTACCATAGCCGGGGTAATCCGGCATCCAGACCTCATACCCATGCCTGGTATACAATGGTGCAAACCGGGCATATCGGCCGATATTCTCCCGGTTTCCGTGAAAAAACAACACCACGCCTTTCCGCACCGAATCGGCCGGGAAAAATTTCACCATATTGAGGGTATCGGTGCTGCTGAACGGTATATCCAGTTCTTCAAAAGGCTGATCAAATTTCCAGGGAGTCTGCCGGTCAACTTGTTCCGGATGAAAAAGCAGGTATTCCTGACCGTAATACAGGGCCAGGCCGGTAAGGGCGTAGACCAGCACAGCAATCTTTAACCAACGGAATAGTTTTCTGTAATGTAATTGCATAACGGGATGCTGCAAAGGTATCAGGGTGCGAGTATATCCCGGAGGAAATTATGGTACTCCGGAAAAGAAGGGAGGTTGTTATGCCCGCCGCCGCTGATCCTGATCAGTGTGATACGGGAAGGATTGAGTGCCTGCAGTTCCTCACTTTGGCTGATGGGTATCAGCCAGTCGCGGGTGCCATGCAGGATATAGGTATGACAATTCACCTTCCGGATCCACTGATCAGTGCGCAGTTGAAAGCGCAGCACCAGGCGCATAGGCAGAAAAGGCAGAAAGCGCTGCACCGTTTTGCGGAAACTGAAATAAGGGGCATCGAGGATCAGGTAACGGGGCCGGTTATCACTGGCTATTTTGGTGGCGAAACCACTGCCCAGGCTCCTGCCATATACCAGTATATGATTTTCAGGATGCATCGCCGCGAGGGTATCGTATACAAACTGCATATCGCCCAGCATGTCGTGCTCACTCCGTTTACCGGTGCTTTTACCAAAACCCCGGTAATCCACCAGCACTACATCATATCCAAACTTCAGAAAATCACGGGCATATTTTGCCCATCCCTTGATACTGCGGGTATTGCCATGAAAATATAATACGAGCCCCTGTGGTTTGGGTACATGAAAATGAAGTCCGTTGATCCGCACACCGGGGGCTACATCAAAAAAGAGTTCTTTAAAAGGGAGATCATACTGGTACTTGAAATCATGCCGCAGTTTCTCCGGTTTGAAAATGAACCGCTCCTGCAGCAGGTAAGCCAGCAGCAGGAGGAGCAGGTAGCCAGCGATGATATAAAGGAGTGTGGAGGACAAGGAGGGGGTTAGGGAGGTTTAGGGAAGTTTAGGAAGGTTTAGGGAGGTTTAGAGGGGGCAACATTAAGTAGGGAGATTTAGTTGGCGGATGACAGATGGCGGATGGCGGGAAGAACGTTCTAAGAAGTTTATTCGACATTCCCTGTTCATCATTTTGTTGACGGTTGATGGTTGACGGGAAGAACATGCTAAGAAGGTTATCCGGCATTCCCTGTTCATCATTCAGTTGATGGTTGACGGTTGATGGTTGACGGGAGGAACCTTGTAAGAAGGTGCTTTCAACATTCAACCTTCAACTTTCAACCTTCAACTTTCAACCCTCAACCCTCCTCCTCCATCTTCTTCCAGGCCTCCATCCCTCCGATCAGGTTGTAGAGGTTGGTGAAGGGGAATTTTTCTTCCAGTTTCTGAATGGCAAACTGGCTGCGGATACCTTTCCGGCAGTAGAGTACCACGGAACGGTCCGCCGCCACTGCCTGTATCTGCCGGCCGATTTCACCCAGCGGGATCAGCACACCGCCAATATTGTAAGCGTCATGCTCATCGGGTTCCCGCACATCGATCAGCTGAATGTTTTCACCCGCCTGCAGCCGGGCTTTGAGTTCCTTTACGGTTATCCCCTTCATATTCCGTTACTCCATCATTTCTTCATCCGTATAAATCCGCTTCAGGTTAAGCTTGCTGGCCGGTGCTACAATAAGCGGATATTTCTCCACCACCACATTAGCCTGCTGCAGGCCGAAACCTTTTTCCTCACTGAGCGAGATTTCCTTGAACCAGAAATACAGCTGCATGATCACTCTTTCCATAAAGGGCAGTTCATGATCGGTAGACAGGTATTTTTCCATGACTACAAACTGGAAATCGCCCACCACATTATTTCTTTGCTGGCTTTCGTAGCGGCTGGTTACGTTTACTTCTTTGTTCCGTACCAGTTCCTCCACCACTTTCCGGAACATGAGGTTAATGCGGGGTGCGATGCGGAATCCGAGACGGAATTCAACGCGTATAATATCATTGGGAATAATGTGGTCCACCGCGTACTCACAGGTATAGGGATCATCGAGGGTGTCTACATGCACAAGCCAGTAAATATCGGCGCGCTTGGGTTTGCCACTGAGTATGGAGTAAATGATTTTGTGTTCAATTTCTTTCGGGTTATTGGCGCTCGTCATGAACACCAGGTGGGTGGCATATTTGGGTACCGTAATGTCATTACTCAGTTCTTCCAGCTTGGAAATATATTCTTCCAGCCTTACGAATTCGACATAGCGGTTTTTAATCTTACGTGCCCGGAACCACACAAACATTACAGAGAACATCACAAAACCGATCATTACTGTAATAAAGCCGCCATGCAGGAATTTATCCATCAGTGCTACCAGGAAAGCACTTTCCACCAGGAGGTAGATGCCGAGGAAAAAATAGATCAACCCTGATTTTACCCGGTGCAGCACCAGGTAGTTGGCAAACAGGATGGTGGTCATGATCATGGTAGTGATAATGGCCAGTCCGTAGGCAGCCTCCATACGGGATGATTCTCTGAAATAAAGAACCACTGCCACACAACCCGCAAACAGCAGACCGTTAATGGCAGGAATGAATATCTGCCCCCGGGCTTCTGTGGGGTAATTGATTTTCACTTTTGGCCAAAGGTTCAGCCGCATGGCTTCATTGATGAGCGTATAGGAACCGCTCACCATGGCCTGGCTGGCGATGATGGCGGCTGTGGTGGCGATCACTACTCCCGGCACAATGAACCACTGGGGCATCAGGTCATAAAAGGCGTTAATACCGGCAGATTTCAGCACCTGGTCGGTCATGGTAACCCCATCGTGGTGTTTCAGCAGACTGGCACCCTGTCCGAAATAGTTAATCAGCAGGCAGGCTTTTACAAAAAACCACGATACGCGGATATTGCCCCGGCCGCAATGACCAAGGTCGCTGTACAATGCCTCCGCACCGGTTGTACAAAGAAAAACTGCACCCAGCAACCAGAATCCTTCCGGGTATTCTATCAGAAAGCGAATGGCATAATAGGGATTCAGTGCCTTGAAAACAGCTACATTATCCGATAAATGAATGGCACCGAGCACTGCCAGCATACCGAACCATACACTCATTACCGGACCAAACATCTTTCCTATGCTGGCAGTACCGAAGCGCTGGGTAAAGAAGAAAAGGGTGATAATGGCGAGTACGATATATACTATTGTATCCTGGTGTAATTCATGAAACCGGGGTAGTTCCTTTAACCCTTCAATGGCGGAGGTAATGGAAATGGGTGGTGTAATAATCCCGTCTGACAGCAGGGCAGCACCCCCGATCATCGCCGGTATCACGAGCCATTTTTTCCGTCGCCTGACCAGTGCAAACAACGAGAAAATACCACCCTCGCCTTTGTTATCTGCCCGCAACACCATTACTACATACTTGATGGTGGTTAACAGGGTGATAGTCCAGATAATTAGCGACAAAGTACCCAGAATCAGGTTCTCACTGATGGTCCGTCCTTTGATAATCGAGTTAAAAACGTACAAAGGGGATGTACCGATATCGCCGTAAATGATTCCGAGAGCAACAATCAAGCCGGCGGCGGTGACTTTGTTTACGTGTTTGGACACGGCAGTTATATTTTGGTAGCGATCCTGCAGGAATTCGTCCTGCATTCAAACTACAAATGTATAGGGAAAACCAACATAAATGGAAAGCCGGTAATTCCTTTATATTCCTTGTGGTGCAAAAGTTATTACCCTGTTACAACCTGTATATCCTAATTTCCGGCCATAGAAAATATCGTACTCATCACCGGAGCCACCTCGGGTATCGGGGAAGCCTGTGCCCGCCGCTTTGCCGCCGCCGGGCACCCGCTGATTCTCACCGGCAGGCGCGCTGATCGCCTGCAGGCACTCAGCACTGAACTCAAAACCACCCATTCGGTGCCCGTTTTACCCCTGGTATTTGATGTGCAGCAGCGCAGTGAAGTGGAGCAGTTCCTGGAGAAACTCCCCGCGGAGTGGCAGTCTATCCGGGTTTTGATCAACAATGCCGGACTGGCGGCCGGGCGTGATTTTTTTGAGGAAGCCGATATGGCCGACTGGGAAACCATGCTCCATACCAATGTGCACGGACTTATCTATGTAACCCGGGCGGTACTCCCATTTATGATCAGGGTGCCCCATGCCCAGATCATCAATATGGGATCCATCGCCGGCAAAGAGGTATATGAAAAAGGCAATGTGTACTGTGCCAGCAAATTTGCCGTGGATGCGCTCAGCCGCTCCATGCGCATCGACCTGCTCCGGCACCGCATCCGGGTAACCAATATCAACCCCGGGGCTGTGGAAACCGAATTTTCGCTGGTTCGCTTCAAAGGCGATGAAGCCCTGGCAGCCGCCACCTACCAGGGTATTCAGCCACTAACCGGCGCGGATATCGCAGACAGCATCTTTTACTGCACCCAGCTGCCGCCACATGTTTGTATCAATGACCTGGTGATTACCTGTACCCAGCAGGCCGGCACCTATTATTTTAACCGGGGTCCGGCCGTAAATTCCTGATCGTGTCCAAAATAAACCGGCCTTTCCGGCGTTTTACAGGGTAACCGCAGGCATAATTTTTGCGCTGGAAACACAGTTCCCTTGCAGCCAGCGGACCTGTAAAAAATCCTGTTCATGAAAAAAAGGGTGATAACCCCGCTGCTGGCATTGTGCTGTTCCGCCGCTTTTGCGCAGGAACCCGTAATCCGTCAGGCTTCCTGCCAGGACGCCCTGATTATTCACCAGGCCGACAGTGTAAAGCAAACCATGGGCGCCCAGGGTTTTGTGGTGGTCCGCGAAGCATCGATGGCCATGGAAAGTGAATATGAAATGGCCGTACTCCTCCCCCTTAATGAAGGGAGTCTTTACCAGTTTGTATTTATCGGTGATTATACTTCCCGCCTCTACGAAGTGCGGATGTACGACCCGGAAGAACGCCAGGTGATGTACCAGAAAAAATTATGGGGAGATGTGGACGGCAACGTGATCAGTTTCCCGTTCATTCCCAAAGCATCGGAATTTTATGCCATCCGGCCCGTACAGGTAAACAAGAAAAAGAAACAGCTCTGCGGCTACGTGATGCTGCTGAAAAAAGTACGCTGACTAACCCCCTTAAACCCCATAGCCTTACCTCCCGGAGACGGGAGGTTTTTTTATTTGCGTATGTATGGTTTAACAGATCAATGATGGAAGATCCTATGCCGTGTACTAGATTGAAAATTGATTATAGGATCAGGTATTTTATTCTCAAGTCCGCTCTAGCCATAGCTTTGGCCCTGCTTTCTTTTTTGTCTTGAAACAAAAAAAATCAAGGCTGCAGAAAAAAAGCTAAAATGTACGGTCTTACGCTACGGCGAAAAAGCTAAGGCCCGACACTACTCCGCTGATATGCCAATACCTTGATCAGCTATGTGCTATTCCAAACACTTTCGCCGATTGACGCTTCAGACCGTACATTTTTGAACGCTATTTTTCTGAGGCCGTTAGCTCCGTTGGCAACATTCTACCTAATCCTAAATTGTTTACTGTGTGTTGAATAGTGAAAATTTAAACTTCACTTTTCCTGCAAAACTTTGTCCAGGCGGTGGTTTCGCAGTATTTAACTTCGGGCAATCATAAATATTCCGCGCAACCCCGACGTTGAATAGGGATATTACTGTAACATGTCCTTCCTGTTCAGCCGATTGTATCGTCCGGCCGCAAACAGCAGAATCATTAAAACATTATCCTCCCGGATCATATAAAAAGCCGGTTATCCGCGAAGATAACCGGCTGTGCCACCACAGTAAATGTTTTTACTGCGCCAGTGATATCCGTACCTGGAATCCGGCACGGGTATTCACGATGGGCGGGCTGGAAGAAATGTAGGGGGTTACACGCCGCTGGTCGAAGAACAGTTTCACATTCACGCGGCTGCTCACAAAATAATCCACGCTCGGGGTGAGGGTGATCTCCTTGCTGCCGCTGGTGGGCAGGGTGGCATCCTGGTCGAGTCGGTTGTTCACAGTAACGTTGTCGCGTATCCTGAAATCGAAGCGGAAATTAATTTCATTCTCCAGTTTGTTGCCCCCCTTGGGGTTCAGGAATTTCGGCAGGGGCAGACCGCCCAGCAGCTTGAAGCCTTTCTTGCGGAAACCGGCGCCGATGGAGAGTTCGGTAGAGCGGGTTTCACTGAGCTGGAAGTCGATCAGGCTGAGGCTGAGGGTACGCTGCTTCACATATTCAACCTTGGCCTGCAGCTGGTTGGTGAACATCACATCCACGCCAAACAGCGGGGCAAACTGTTCCTGGATGGTAACATTGGGCACCAGGAAATAGGGAATATAATTCTTGGAGGTGGTGTCGTAGAAAGAAGGGAAACTGTATCTCAACGCATCATCGTACAGCAGGGCCGAGTTGAACCCGTTCATGCTGAGGCTGCCGGTGTAGCCATGCGATACCGTTACATTGCTGAAAATTTTATCCAGTCCGGGTATCCGGCTGAGGCCGGTATAATCCACCCGCCAGTTGGGCATGGGCAATAATTTCCGGAAGGGATTGGAACTGATTTTAGGATTGCCCTGCTCAATCAGGGAAACTTTTTCGGGGTCTTTTCCGGTATAGGCGGCAATGAATGCAGGAATCAGCACATCTGTTGCATAACGACCGTACCCGTAATAGTATCCTTCCGCATCGGGCGTGGTGGTTGCGCCGCCGAAACCTTCCTGATTGTACTTATTAGCCAGGCCCATCCGGCGGGAAATGATCCGCCGGTAATCCTGGAATTTTACAAAGGTTTCGTTCAGCTTGTTGGGATCAAACTGTCCGAACAGGGTTTTGAAGGCCACGTAGCTGATATCAAAACTACCACCGGCATAGGGACTCAGGTGTGCAAAATTATTACCCGTGCCGGTAGTATCCTTGAACAATTCAGAGTAATTCTTGCTGAAGGTTTTACTGATATTGAGCGAAATTGACAAATCGCGGAAGGGTTCCACCTGTGCCGTTAAGGCAATCCGCTGGTTATAGGATTGCTGCAGGATGGTGTTGAACATGGAATCCGTGGACATCAGTTTATTGCGGGCCGCATTGTTCAGCCAGTTGGTATCGGGTTGTCGACCGAACACGAAATCCATCCCCGGCTGCATGCTGCGCCAGTTCTGTCCTACATACTGGGTGCTGTCCATATAACCTGGCAAACGGGTGTTGCCGGTTTCAGAAACCGACAGACTTACCTGTTTAATGCTGGTGATGAGTTTGCCGAAAATCCGAGCGGCGGTACCCACATTCGGCAGGGCGTTCGGGTCGCGGATTTTCTTCACCTTCAGCCGTTTGATCTCACGCACTTTCACACTGTCTTTACGCACCCAGCGCCAGACTGTATCGGTACGGGTGCGGGGCTCTGATTTGGCCTGCTGCTGCCCGGCCGGTTGTTCAATGGCCCGGAAGAATTTGAACTTACTGTAGAGCTTGGTGAAATCCAGCTGAACGGTGGCTTCCTTCGTCTGGCTGTTCTCCAGGATATTACCCAGTTCCACCGCGAGGCGGGAAGCGCCGATCCATTTATAGGTAGCCTGGTATTTGAGGTTTACCTGCGTCCAGTCAACCAGCGGAAATTTCGCCGTTGGCAGGGTGTAGGAAATATTGGCGGTCTGGTTATACAGGGTATTTCGTCCGCCACTGAGTAACCGGCGCCATACCGTATCGCGTTTCTCTTTGGTATCGAGGCGGCCATAGGGTTCATCCACACGCGAGTTGTTGGTGGCGGTGAAATCAAAATTGATGGACCGGGTAAGGTTCCAGCGTAGGATATAATCGCGCTGCAGCACCAGGTACTTGTCGTAGGTTTCAGGAATCTTGTATTTATCTGATCCGATACTGCGCGGACGAATGGCGCCGAACTGCCGCTGAATATCCGTGCGGAAGCTGATCTGTGAAGGCGCGGGGTTAAAGTTGAAATCCTTGATCAGATCAAACCATTTTGTTTTCCGCTTCTTGAAAAACTTCAGCTTCTTGAAGGGCTCAATGAATTTCGGCTGCGGCGCGAAGTTATATCCAAGGGCTCCCCGGTGCCTGGTTACTTCATTGCTTTCTATGAGCGGGTTCCGCGCCTTGGTATTGAAATAAGAATAACTGAGATCGAAGTTGCTGACACTCCAGATTTTTGGGTTACCCGTTCCCGTACGGTTCTTGCGCACATTGGTGAAATTCACCGTAGTGGTACTGGTGAAATCAACCGCCGTGTTGTTGATGGAGTCGCGTGCTTCGCCAGACCGGGCGGCACTGAGTTTGTCTTTGAGTTTGATATCCAGGTCGAACGGATCAAATTCCGGCCGGCTCACCGTTTGTGAATAGCTGGCAAATACCGGGATGGAGATGCCAGCCTCTTTTGGAAGCAGTTTACCCAGCTCCATATTGGCAGCCACATCAAACTGCGTATAATTATCACGGAATCGTTCGTTCACCCGCTGTTCCAGGTTACCGAACCCGGTGGTATGCATGGAGAAGGAAGCGGTGACCGTTCCCAGGTCGGCCAGTGTGATATCCGCCCGCGCCATTGCCGCGTAACCTTTCTGCTGGTTGGGGGCCGTCATCCGCAATTCGTTGACCCACACCTCCCCGCAGGCGTTGGGAATTTTGGCATTCTCTATTGCAATGAGTACGCCCCTGATCTCACCGAGATTGGGATCGCCCACAATCGAATAAGTCTGACCGTTAGACTGCTCTCTCCGGAAGGGCACATTGATGGGCCAGCCGCCGGAATTCCGTTCGGCTTTTATTTTAGGCAGTTCCTTCAGATCCAGGTCGAGACTGTTCAGCGGATTCCAGAGTGTATCGTTGTATTCATCACTGTTGGGACTGAGGGAGGCCGCCGTGAGGGGCGTCATATACAGCGGGATTCTTACCTCATAATAGTTATTGGCGAAATCAGTACCGATCCGTACCACCGCGTTGATGTCCCGGTCCTGCATCAGGTTGGGCGTTTTCACATTGTTTTCCGCGTGGATGTACATGAGCAGGCGGCCAAACTGGCGGAGGTCGCGGTTGGCAAAGGTCTGCTGCACACCACGAGAATCACCGAGACCCAGGTTGCAGAAACGCAGCGACATGGCCTGTTCATTCTGGAGAAGGTTCACCCCGTTGTTGCTTTGAATCTGCTGGCGCTGGATATCGCGGGGTGTACGGTAAGGCAGGGGTGAACGTTTATCGTTCTCTTCAATATTCACGCCGTTCACATCCAGCGTGGCACTGGTGGTGATGGGATTGTAATTACCGGTGGTATCAATCGTAAAAGGGAATCGGCGCCAGATATTCCGGGTGAGTTCAAGTTTACCGAAACGCATTACCACACTGTCTTCAAATTCCGTGAGGAACATCCGGATAAAACGGATGGATTTAAAATCGGGGATATTACCCACCCGCCGGTTGAAATCACCTATGGGAATCCGGAACTGGTACCAGGTTTCAATACGCCCGGTTCCGTTTGGCAGGTTGGTGATGGGCACTTCCTTCTTATCCACGATAAAGTTCTGCCCGATCTGCATCACCGGATCAGTGGGCGGTTTGATATCCACGATGTACTGGAAGTACTGTTCCGTTTCATTCATGGTATTATCGCGGTTCAGGTCCTCGCCATCCGGGTAGAGGGTGGCCGCGGATGAGAAAGCGGAGTTGGCATCACTGATGGCGGAGTTACCCTGCGGACTGTTGAAATTCTTATAGCGTTTTACAATACCATCATTCGCAGTAAAATTCGGATCGCGGTACCAGGTATAATTATCCAGCGCCGGATCGGCCTCAATGGTTTGCAGGGCTGGTGTAGTCAGGAAGTCGCGGAGTTCTGTGATGTATGTGGACAGGTGTACTCTTTCTGTATCATCATCAATACCATCCATCCCCACATCCTGGTAAATACGGTCGGCGGGATCATTACTGAACGCGTTCGTTACCTGGATGGGATTCAGGGGCGCTTTTCCCCAGATGGTGGGCTGCGTAGGCTGGTTGCTGATGGGCGTAGGCAGGCCGTTTTCATAAAAACGCTTACCGTCCCGGAGGATATCCTCCGAAACGTTGCCGAGGTTAAAATAGAGTTTACCTCCGGAAGAAACCGGGTTCTTCACAAAAGGATCCTGCATCCAGAATTCAATGAATTCGATATTGGCGGTTTCGAAATCGGTCTGGTCAATATTGCGCATCAATCCGCCCCAGCGCAGCCTGGGTTGCAGGAGCCGGTTATTGACATCCACTTTATCGGGCCGGGTATCGAAGTTATACGGACCTTTTTCAGTGGGAAAATAAGCGAGGTCGAAAGTGGTGAGCTGGTTCTGTCCGAAATCAGTGGTACGCTGCGGGAAAATTTCGCTCTGCTTCACCAGCCGGGATTGGGGATCACTCAGTTCTTCACGGTTTTCACCAATCGGGTTATTGGCGCCCCTGAACTGCTGCAGCGCCGGTTCAATCTGGTACCAGGCCAGCTTGGCGCGGTTTTTACCATAATCGAGGGAAGCCGGCGTTACAGTGGCTTCGGGAAAGAGTTCGTTGTCGCTGATGCCATTGGTGGCGCCGGAGGGGGTGGAAGCCAGGGTCCATGCAACGGCCGGGAAACGTAGATCAATACCCGAGCGGCTGCCTTCAAAATCATCAATATAAACAGTGGCATTGGCGCCGGTTCCGATCTGAGGAGCCTGGCCGGGTGACAGCATGGCGCCCTCCGCGTAGATATTGATAGAGGAAGGCGCTGTGGTGGAATAGAAAGGCAGCTTATCCAGTATTTTGGTGAGCCGCGGCAACTCTTTCCGGTAGCTTAGATCCAGTCCGTACATGGTATTACGGATCGGCTCCTCGCCGAGGTTATTCTTGGTGAAGAAGGGCCGCTCGCTCAGGCGTACCATTGTACCCCCGATAGCCAGTTGTTCCTTCAGTGTATTCTTCGCCATATAATCCAGCCGCATCCCCATGTAGTTCCGCTGCTGGATACCAAAGGCCGCGTTGTTTTCAAAATTCACCTGCACCGGCAGCCCTGCGTTGAGAATGGCCTGGTTGGTGATTTTAATGGTGCCAAGATCATAATTGATATCATAATCCGTTCCTTCGATCAGCCGCTGACCACCGGCGGTAACGGTAACACTGCCGGGGGGAATATTATAACCGATGCTGATATCCGAGGAGCCGGAGGTTCGGGCAGAACCTTTCAGTACGAACCGGTTAAGGTTGGGAAACTGCTGCGCCACCGCTTTGATGGTATCATACAACGCGTAAAAGAGGGTATCCTTAGCCGTAGAAGGCACCACATTGTAAATCTGGTCGGCCAGGTCGCGCCCGAAGGGTTCCAGCACCGGGAATACAATGCGGCTGTACTGCGACAAAACCGTGTATCCCTCTACGTAGTCGAATACCCCATCGGGCTGCGGGTCATTCTGGTTGTTGAGGCGGTCGAGGTTTACCAGGGAAAGCAGCGGCGCCCCCAGGTTCTTATCCCCGAAGGGTACATACCGTTTCCAGCCCTGGCCGGGTTCCTGGTAGAGGAGGTTGATTTTAAAATCGGCCGGACTCAGGGTGCCATACCCCACCGAGTACACGTTTTTCATCATCCATTGCCAGATGGGCAGATTGGTCCGCTGGGAGGTGGCTTTCAGCAGTTTCAGGAACAATACCTGCTGGGTGGCCACGGAACTGTCGGGCGGAAGATCCTGGGAGAATTCCCCCACCTGGTAAATACGTCCGTTATAGGAATACTGGTAAGCCACCCCCAGCACTTCATCGGGCAGGAGGGGCTGGCTCAGGGAGATATAGCCCGCCTGGCGGTTAAAGTAATACTGGGTGGAGTCGAGTTTACGCGCAAAGGTTTTTTCAAAATCCTGCACCGGCAGCAGGCCATAGGCCTGCAGGTTGCTGAACACGGCGGAAGGCTGGCGGTTGGAAGCATTACCAACGAGGTTACGGAGCAGGTCGTTCGCATTGTTGGAGGGCAGTCCTGAAGCAGCATCCAGGGGCAGGATGAGATCGCTCCGGTAAGGACGCGCCTCCCCCAGGTCCATCAGCCCCACCACATCCCGCGTATTGACGGTACTGCCGTTGCGGTTGGTCACCCATACTTCAAGGCGGAGAATCTGAACGGGCGTGGTGAGGGCTGGCATACGGGCCAGTACCTTGTTATAGTTTTCCTTGAAATACTGGCCCAGCAGGAAGTGCCGGTTTTCCTCGTATTCATCCGCCTTTACTTCAATGGGTTGCGAAGCCGCGCCCCCCTGCAGGTTTACCTGCTGGCGCTGCGATTTCTGGTTGGCCAGTACAGTGGTTACGTTCAGCTTGCCAAACTGCAGCTGGGTTTTCAAACCAAAGAGCTGCTGCGAACCGGGGATGAAGGTGCTGCGGGAAGAAAACTGCACTACCCCGGCTTCAAAGCGCTTGATGATTTCATCATCCATACCGGTGTAATCAAGCTTCAACTGGTTCTCCTGTCCGAAGTTGGCAAGGGTATTATAAGCAATCGGGAACTTGAGTTTATCGCCGATATTGGCATTCACGTTCACCTGGGCATTCATATTGAAATCGAACCCGCCGTTGCGGCGTGCCCGTTCCGGCAGGGTGGGATTTTTAATGTTTTGTCCCTGGTAGCCGGCCATAATATCCACGTTACCCTGCGGGGCGATCTCGATCTTGCCATTCCCAAAAAGCCGGTTGAACAGGTTGTCGTAGAGATTCAGGCGCGGACGGGCCAGTTTGCGGTTGAGGAGGTTCATGGTATTGGCCCGTTTCTGGAAATAGGCCACTTCCGCCTGCCTGCCGCGCAATGCCCAGTATTCTTCGGCGGTGTAGGTTACCGGGGTGCGGTAATAGCGGTTGCCGATTTTCTCATACAGGGTATACAGCCCGGTTGCGGGATCATAAGCCACAGAATCTTTAATATTGGAAGGTTGCCTGAAGTCAAGTGAACTGCGTCCCGGCGAAGAGAGAAAATCTCCCCGGCGGTCGGAAATGGGATAAGGGAGCGGGCCTACTGATTTGGGTATACTGGTATCCAGGGCCGCTTTTACAGGACCGGTGGCGCCGGGCCGTTTGCTGGTATCAGCACTCACATTACCGGGAGGAGGCGTGTCTTTCTGGGCAATAGCAGGCTGGGATGCTAGGAGCACGAGGCACACAAAACACCCTGGAAAGCTACCCCTGAACGGCAACAGTTTTCTGTTCAACAACATTATCCGGTAAGTCAGTTAAGGTAATTTTCCGTCAAATAGTCCTGAGTGCTTTTTTAATGAGGGATTCGAGGTCTATGATGTTAGTTTCGGTTTGTACAATTTTTTTAATGGCGGTTTCAGCTACCGGTTTCGAAATACCGAGCGCCGTCAAAGCATTTAACGCATCCTGCTGCAAACTATTGCCTGCCGGAACGGGGATTGTGGCACCTGCGGTGATTTTCCCCATCTTATCCTTCAGCTCCAGTACCAGTCTTTCGGCCGTTTTTTTACCTATTCCCTTAATGCTTTCCAGTTGTTTCGCGTTGCCTGCCAGGATGGCGCCGCAGATTTCGGCGGGTTTCAGATGAGACAACATCATACGGGCAGTCGCTGCACCCACCCCGGAAACACTGACCAGCTGGAGAAACATTTCCTTTTCAGCCGGTTCGAAAAAGCCAAAGAGCACATGACTATCTTCTTTTACCTGGAGATGGGTATATAAACGCCCTTCTGCCAGCGACTGTATGTGTGAATAGGTATGGAGGCTGATGTGCACCTCATAGCCAACGCCTTGTACATCCATATAAACCTGTGTGGGTGTTTTCAGTGTGAATTTTCCCTGGAGGTAAGCGTACATGACGGTTGACTAAGCAGCGAATATAGGAAAAAAGTGCAGGAAGGCCTTAAAATGTTGTTGGTTATATTTCCATTACTTTTGCGGTGAATTGGCTAATAATAAACTGGTAATCAATCTCTAAATTTTACTGCATGCAAAGCATTACGGCTGCCATCACGGCAGTGGGCGGTTATGTACCCGAGTACAAGCTCACCAATAAAATACTGGAAACCATGGTGGATACCAACGATGAGTGGATCCGCACCCGCACCGGCGTTGAGGAAAGAAGAATTTTAAAAGAAGAAGGCAAAGCTACTTCTGACCTGGCGGTACCCGCCGTACAGGAATTGTGCCGGAAACGGGGTATTCAGCCGGAGGAGATCGATTGCCTGATTGTGGGTACAGTTACGCCGGATATGGTATTCCCTGCCACTGCCAATATCGTTTGTGACAAAATCGGTGCCGTGAATGCCTGGGGCTTTGATGTGAGCGCAGCCTGTTCTGGTTTCCTTTACAGCCTTACAGTGGGGGCAACCCTTATAGAAAGCGGCCGGTATAAAAAAGTGGTAGTGGTAGGCGCTGATAAAATGAGCGCTATTGTGGATTATACCGACCGGGCTACCTGCATCATCTTCGGCGATGGGGCCGGGGCGGTATTACTGGAACCCTCTGTCAATGGAATGGGCATCAAAGACAGCCTGCTGAAAAGTGATGGCAGCGGCCGAAATTATCTGCACATGAAAGCAGGCGGCTCCCTGAAACCCGCCAGCCATGCAACGGTGGAAGCCAAGGAACATTTTATTTACCAGGATGGTCAACCTGTTTTCAAGGCCGCGGTAAAGGGGATGGCGGATGCCTCCTACGATCTGCTGCAGCGCAACCAACTCACGGGAGATGATATTGCCTGGCTGGTGCCCCACCAGGCCAACAAACGGATTATTGATGCCACGGCTCATAGGATGGGGCTGGCACCCGAAAAAGTAATGCTGAACATTCAGCGTTTCGGCAATACCACGGCGGCCACAATACCACTCTGCCTCTGGGAATGGGAAAAGCAGCTGAAGAAAGGCGATAAAATTGTGCTGGCTGCCTTTGGTGGCGGATTCACCTGGGGGGCTACGCTGGTGGAGTGGGCGTATGATACGGAGTAAGGGTAAAGTAAAAATTCAAAAGTAAAAAGTTAAAAGGGTCTCTGCGGTGGCAGGAACCCTTTTTGATAGTATGGAAAATTGCTTGCAAATCCGTAATTACAGGTCGTAGTATCGGGTTCTGATTTTTGACTTTTTACTTTTGACTTTTTAATTTTTTTCAGTCAGCGAATCCGTTTTTACTTCCGGAAGGGAGTCTTTCACTGCAGGTGCCGGCGGGGCTGCCGGGTGGTTTACCCGAAGTAATTCCACATCGAAAATGAGAATAGAATTGGCGGGGATACCTTTCGGATTGGCACCACTGCCCGGGCGGGCCTGCGCGCCATAAGCCATACCGGATGGAATATAGAAAGTGGCTTTACTGCCTTGCTTCAGCAGGGCAACGCCTTCGTCCCATCCCCTGATCACCATGCCCCTGCCCAATACAAACTGGAAGGGCTGCACATGGTGGAAGGCGGTATCTTCATTGCTGTCGAATTTGGTGCCATCCAGCAAACGTCCGGTATAGTTCATGCTTACGCTGTCGCCGTTTCGGGCACTATCACCTGTTCCCGCTTCCCGGATGGTATAATACATGCCGGAGGCTGTTTTGATGGGACTAAGCTTGTTTTTAGTGAAGTAGGCTTTCAGCAGTTTTTCATCTTTCACGGCCTGTTTGGCTGCTTCCGCTTTCTGTTTGGCCATCTGTTCCTGGATCTGTTTCTGGAAAGCCGCCTGCTGTTCTTTCATCACCTGGTCTTTGGATTTCATGGAAACCAGTTTCACGAAGTACTGCACCTTATCGCCCTTCTTTATAAAGTCAGGCATTTTGGTTTTTGCATTTTTAAACAACGCATCCGCATCTACCAGGCACACGATGCTGTCGCCGGGCGTCATCAGCATGATGGCTTCAATAAGATCACCCTTGAAAGCAGGCTTGGCCACACCGAATTCACCCGGTTTGCCTTTGAAAGCCATTACCGTACTGTAGAGAATCCGGTTATTGCAAACGGATTGCATGTGCAGCTTAACCAATCCACCTTCTTCGGGTTTGGTGGTACCGGGTTTATCCATGATAAAAGCATACTGAAGTCCGGACGGGAGTTTTTTATAATTAAAAGAAGGGGGTTGTGCAGGGCCCGGTTGCTGTGCACGGATGGTGAAGCATCCTGTTATGAAAAGAAAAAAACAAATGAATAAGCGGATCATATTGCTGAAGGTTTTATATAAAGATTGTAAAAATAATAAGGATGCTGAAAACTGAAAAAACTGGAAATATGTAATTCAATGAACCCAAAGACAGCCCGGTGAGGGCGCAGAGAACGCAACTCAAAACCGGATCATACAATCATTTAAAGTTCCAAAAGCCTCCGGGTGCCCTTTTTTAATTTTGCATTTTTACTTTTTACTTCTTCCTCGTAAACACTATAAAATCCGTTGCCGGAATTTTCTCCACCCCCGCCTGCCGCAGCAGGGTTACCAGCTGGCCGCGATGGTAACTGCCGTGATTAAAGAGGTGCAGCACCATCTGCCATACCGGCTGTTTGAAATGATCTCCCTTCAGGTTCTGGTAGGCAAACACATGCTCCAGCTGCCGGTCACTGGCATTGGCCACCCATTGTTCCCAGCGTTTGGACTGATCCAGCAGCAAAGCCGCCAGTTCCTGAAAGGTGCCTTTGAAATGATCGGCCGGGGAAAGAATATGTTCCGCCAGCTGCAGCCGCTGCCACCAGTTGTGCTCGGCCGTATACAGATGCAGTACAGTATGGTACAGGGAGGGAAAGCTGCTGATCACTTCCTGTTGAAGCGTAGATTCATCCAGCCCGTTCATCAGTTCCAGGAATCGCTGGTTGGCCCACCGGTTGTAGGCGGCATATTGCTGCAGGTGTTCTTTCATGTATGCAAAACTATGTAATTCTGCCACCTGCTGTTAAGCAGAATCGTATCAAAAACGGTACATTGTGGTATGGAACTGCAAAAAGATACCCGGCTGGCTGTTTTGATAGATGCAGACAATGTACCGTACAGCAATATTAAAGGCGTAATGGAAGAAATCGCCAAATACGGAACGCCAACATTCAAACGTATTTACGGCGACTGGACCAAACCCACCGTCACCGGCTGGAAAAATGTGCTGCTGGAAAACGCCATCACGCCTATTCAGCAATACAGCTATACCTCCGGAAAAATTTCGGGCGGCAGTGCATTGATCACCAACGCAATGAACATCCTGTACTACGGTAAGGCAGGCGACTTTTCTTAATTTCCAGCGACCCTGATTTTCGAGGCTGTTCAACCGCCTGTGGGTAGCCAGCATTGCACTACCATTCTTTAAACATGGCAGATGGCTGCAGCAGTTTTTCTACAGTTCTTCAAAGCTGCCGGTTAAGGTATCGCTGGGCCGATCCACCCTTTCCTGCAGCTTCAGCCGCTGCCACCAAATGCCCTCCCTATCCAGCAATTGCAAAACGGTTTTATAGATACCGGGAAAGCAGATGATAATTTCTGCATTGATTTTTTCTTAGGGCAAAAGCGGTATGGCATTGTCATTTTCTACGTTGCCCACATATAAAAGGCATTGTATTATTTTGACAGTTCTTTAATGTACGTTTCCCGTTCCTCACTGATTGTTGCCCGTTTCCCGTTTAGAGTATTTGAATGTACGTTTCGCTCAAATATTTTATTACTCTTCTTTTTTCCTTGTTCCTGCATACAACTCATACTCAAACAAACGGCAGTCAATTTTGCTGGTGTAGAACTCAATTCTACGGGAGGGTTTCAAGCCGATCTTTTTTGCCAATTCCAAATTGCCGGTAAAGATATAACCGGTATATCCCTTGCATTGCTGCTTCATAAAATCACCTATGCGTTTATACGTGGCATTGAGTGCCGTTTCCTCTCCCAGCCGTTCTCCGTATTCAGGATTAAAATACACCACACCCTTTTCGTTTGGCGGAATGGCTGTTTTCTCAAAATCACATTGTTCAAAACGGATCATACTCTCAACACCTGCAATGCCGGCGTTTATCTTTGAAATATGGATAGCGTCTTCACTGATGTCCGTAGCAATAATTTTTAAGGAAGGTTTTTCTATAATGGCGTCAAGCAGCTTTTTTCTTTCTGTTTCGTACATTTCAACTGTAAAACCAACCAGGTGCATGAAAGCATAATTACTCCTGTATAGACCGGGCATCCGGTTGGTTGCAAGTAAGGCCGCCTCTATTGCGATCGTTGATGAGCCGCACATAGGGTTTACAAAAGCTGTATTCCTGTCCCATTTAGTAGCCAATAAAGTGGCGGAAGCCAAAGATTCAAGCATGGGTGCTTTCCCGGGAATCTTCCTGTAGCCATGCTTGCTCAATGTTTCACCGGAAGTGTCAACAAAAATCTCTGCTTCATCTTCTTTCCAGTACAAATGAAAAACTGCTTTGTCCAGCTCAGGGCCGGAGTTGGGTCGGTTACCGGTTTTATTCCTGAAGTAATCTACAATGGCATCTTTCACTTTAACATTGGCAAACAAACTGTTGTTGATTGTTTCATTGCTTACATTGCTGGTAACGGAAAAATATCCATTTTCTGCAATGATATGATGCCAGTAAAAACCAGCCAGCCCTTTGTATAAACTATCAGCATTGGCTGCCCTGAATTGCTTTACGAGGAATAAGATCTGGCTGGCACAACGCAGCGACAGGTTCAGCCTGATGCAATCCTGCATGGTACCGGATAACTCCAGACCTGTTTTAAAAACACGGATGGGTTTGTAACCCAGCGCTTCTGTCTCTTTTTGCAAATAGGGGGCAATGCGGTTACTGCAAGTGATGATGATTTTGCTTTTGAGCTCAAAAAGTTTCATGTGCAGGCAAAGCTATGCAAACCTGGTCTTTCCATCCCGGTGAGATTAGTTTTATTAGGTTTAAAAAAATACTTACAATAGGTCACTAATTAAAACGAAAAGTAAAGCCGCCTGAAAATTCAGGACGGCTTTACTTTTGGCTCTATGATAGCTTTTATTCCTTTAGCAGTTTTTGAACGGTTTGTATTCCTGATTTTTCATTGATTACATTAAGCATATAAATTCCCCTGGCTAACCTTTCAAGGTTATTGATTGTTACCTGCGATAACCCAGCATTAACATTGAAGTTTGCAGATGAAACAGTTTTACCCGCAACATCGGTTATTATTACTTGTATCCTGGCCGGTTCTGTACTATTCAAACTCAACACAACTGAACTGCTGAATGGGTTAGGCCAAACTGTCATACCGGCTAACATATTTAATCTTACCGCTGCAACATTACTGTATCTAACCCTGCCATCAATATCTGTAAGCCTTATCCTGTAGTAAATTACAGGTGCATTTATAAACCTGCTGATATTTTCATCAAGCTGATAGCTCCGGGGGCTGTTGCTGTTACCGGCTGCAGTAACCGGATTGCCAACCGGTGTAAAGTTCCTGTTATCAAGGCTGCGTTCAAGCACGAAATAGCTGGTATTGATCTCAGTTTGTGTCTGCCAAATCACCAAAGCGTTTGTACCATTCACATTTGCCCGGATTGTTAAACCGGTCACAGGAAGTGGTGATAACCATGTTAAAGTATAAGTAGCAGGAGTTGGATCTTTTTTCCCGGCCGCATCTACAAATGAATAGGAAAATGAGGTACTTACAGCACCAAGTGTTGCAGCTGTTATTTGTACCTGCAACAACGAAGGATCAAAATTATCAATCTGCTGACCTGCTGTAACAAGCACCCCATTGTAATAGAGATCAGCATTGACTGGTACGGTGTCGATTATTAAACTTCTGACCGTTAAAATACAACCTGTATTACAGTCTTCCGGGTCTGAACCACTTAACACAGGCGGATTAGCCCCGCCGTCTAAGGTGATGAATTGGCCTACAACAGGTTGGCTGATATTGGTAGAGTAGCTGTCAGTTTCCGGCAATTGCTCTATACCAAAGTCAAGATTAACTACATTAGTAAATCCGTAATTTCTGGTGTCAATTATCCCCGTTGCACCCCCATCAATTGTTCCATCTCTGTTTTCACCGGTATTTACCCAACCCGAAGGTAAAGTTACAACAGGTGCCGGCTGGCCTACAGTACCTTGCACTGTAGACAATTGTATGGAGTAACTTGTTCCCGGGGTTACATTGGCAAAACTATACGTTCCATCAACAGCTACCGGGGTCGTGGCCACCACATCACCAAAAGTATTAACCAGGTTAACAAACAACTGATTACTGATATTGGTTTCCGGCTCTCCTGCTCCGTCATCCACTACATTACCATTAGCATCGGCCCATACTTTGCCACTGATAGTAATGCCGGGGCCAACCAGCAAATGTATGGTTGCATCTGCACAAAGCGGTTGCGGGGCTACCACCGTAACATCACATATGGTATAAGCAACCTGGTCAGGACCTGCATAACCCGCAGGCGGTGTATATAAATAAGTACCGTTAGCATAAAACTGAACGGTGCCACCCTGTACCGTGGCAACGGGTAACCCGATTGCTGTGGCAGGGCCAGCCGGAACAATGGTGGTTCCATTATAGCTCACCGGATCACCGTTTGGATCATTATCATTGGTAATAAACGAGCCCGTTACAGGTGTATTGACCGTTGTATATCCAAAATCATCTCCGGCAAAAGGCGGATCGTTGGCCGGACCATTGGAATCCAGTAATACATCTATATGCAATACTGCCGTAGCGGTGGCGCCCAGGGCATCGGTAATGGTATATGGTACATCGATACTGCCGGAAAATCCTACTGCAGGTGTATATATATAACTGCCATCTGCATTGATCACCAGCGTGCCGGCATTGGTAACCGGATTACCATTGTTATCGATTCCCGGCACGGTGAAACCGGTACCGGGAGCACCTCCCGTTACTGCAGTTACTGTAAAGGCATCTCCCTGCGGATCTGCGTCATTTACTGTAACATTGCCGCTTACCGGTGAACCGTAACTGATGTTCTCATCATTATTGGCAATCACCGAATTGGATACTCCCGGTAATGGGCTAACCGTAATGGTCAGCACCGCTGTATCACAGGCAACTGGTGTTCCGTTATCACATACCTGGTATGGAACCGCAACAGTACCGGTAAAACCAGGCTCCGGATCAAAAGTGTAAGTGCCGTCCGGGTTGAAACTCAAGGTGCCCGCATTGGTAACAGGTGCCCCTGATGGATCCACCCCACTGACAGTAGCGCCTGTTGTAAGCGGCGCCAGGGTTGACTGGTTCAGGAAAGCACCAAAGGTTTGGGTATTACCTTCCAGGTCAAAATCATTGGTGGTTACCTCTCCACTCACATTCACATCCTGCCAGGTACTGTTTTCATCATTTACAGCATTGGTGGTATTCGCTGCCGGTGCTGTTAGCAAATGTATGGTTGCATCTGCACAAAGCGGTTGCGGGGCTACCACCGTAACATCACATATGGTATAAGCAACCTGGTCAGGACCTGCATAACCCGCAGGCGGTGTATATAAATAAGTACCGTTAG